>Ga0247813_10000348_pt1 | contig 47739 bp, 66 predicted proteins | sample UWRJL169409C1_FD_180719 | JGI IMG/M metagenome (GOLD analysis project Ga0247813, IMG submission 180719) | Plant litter microbial communities from Arlington Agricultural Research Station in Wisconsin, United States - UWRJ-L169-409C-1 | ecosystem: Environmental > Terrestrial > Plant litter >... | reverse complement strand
ATCTCTTTCTATTTCTCTCTCTCCTCCTCTCTCTCTCTCTCTCTCTCTCTCTCTCTCTCTCTCTCTCTCTCTCTCTCTCTCTCTCTCTCTCTCTCTCTCTCTCTCTCTCTCTCATTCCCTCGCGGGTGATGTCTCCCTTAGGGGGTTTGTTAATTGTATAAGACTGGCATTAATGCCTCGTACAATATTTTAGCTCCAACCGTGTAACCTGCGTCAACCAAGTGAGTTTTATCGGGCGAAAAGAAAGCCCCTGCATTTAGTGAGGCAACCGGAACTGAAAATCCTGAACCAGTTCCACCGATATTTGCAGCAAGCGCTGAAAGTGCATTTCCGATTACATACCCAGACCCGGGATTCATTAGGGTAACGGCGGTTACGACACCTCCCGCAACCGTTATATTGGCAGCGGCCTGGGTTCCAGCCCCGCCCGTCAAGGGAACATTGACATACGATCCATTAGTATAACCAGAACCTGCTGTAATAGATCCTAACGTAAGAATACTTGTTGTAGTAATTTGTTCCGCTCCTGGCTTCCCGATCCTTGGATCGGAATCAAATGCAACAATTCCATCGCAGATATCCATATAATTATTTTTCAACCATGTATTTACATAGCATTGAACCGCATAAAGCTTTTTATCGTCGGACGTATCTCCGCGAGGAATCATTGTCCCCACTAAGACTATCCATCCGGCGTTTTTAGCAATACCGCATAAATTAGCCATTTCTGTATAGCTGTACGGTTCTGTTCCTGCTTTATATGCTGCGTAATTTTCATTCATCTTGTCCGGGACAGAATTGGCAAATTCCCAAAAGACAACCACGCGTTTTCTGTTCGAAGCAGAAGCTACAAACATGTTTAACGTAAGCGGAATTTCGTCAATCATTTGACTTATTTTCCTTCCAGGGTAGCCCTCCATCCTTACTGTTATCCTTCCATCGGCATTATACAGGCTATTAAATTGAGAAACTACGTCTTTTCCTGAGGGGGAAGCGTAGAAAGGGGTGCTTGTTGGCCCTGGATATGTTACAACTCCTGTTGAGCTTGCGGTCCCGGCTACCAAAGAATTACCTGAAACATATAACAACGCATCTGGGAACTCATTAAACTTAGACTCTAGATAACCATTTACCACTAGCTTCTCGGTAGGAGTAAGCAAACGGTTAAAAATAATTACCGCTCCTACATCTCCCTTCCATGGGAAGGCTGCCGAAAGTCCTCCTATAATAAAATCTCCCGATACATTCAAAGCATTTCCTGCATTCGCCACTCTGTTTATATACCCATGGAAATTTTGCTCTGTTAATAATGCTGTTGTACTTACACTTACTGATTGTATCAATACAGATGATGGCTTGGCAGTGCCATTGGCTATGTTTGCAGATGTCCTTATATCTATCGGCAATTTTGGGCTTTGGGTTATCGTGCTTGCTGCACTAAATACATTTTCCTGCGCATTAGTGCCAGGAGTTTGATTCCAACCCATTCTAAATCTGCCATCAGATGATGATATCGCCACATCATTTGTAACAGAATATGGATTTTGAACAACCATAAAGACAGTCATCTCGGTAGATACCGGATTTTCAGTTAAAAGATCAACCGCTCTAAGCCTTAAGCCTGTTCCGGTTTGTTTAACGGCGTCTCGTCCATTAATCCCATTTTGATTAAGAATAAAGCCAGTTCCTGAACTTGTCGCATTTTTAGAGTTATTGGCTGCATTTTTCCAGCATTTAATCACTCCGCCATCGGTTGATTGTACGATTGTAGCTGCTTCATCGGAGTAGAAGCCACTATCTGGTGTGAAAGCAGCAATGCAGTTCGGAATAGCCAAAACATTTGCCTGGGTGTAAGTCTTTTTATTGGCTAAATACTTACTTCGCGCTTTGGACTTTGCATTTAATAGCGGTGTAATAAATTTAGTATCATCAGTCCCAGATTCAAGATCGGACACGCTAGCCTTTACATTGTTGGTCGCGCCTGTTGCGATTCCGCTAAGCTTTGTAATTTCCGTATCACTCAATAAAGACTTCCCTGTTTCCTTGTCAACTTTCTGCGAAAGCAAAGCCGCAATATTCGCCCCCTCAGGAAAGTTCTGATAAGTGGCTAACACTTCTTTAACCGTGTCAACTACTGTATTTATGTCCGTAACTGCATTCCCGGAACTGTCAATTCCTAAAAGGGTTAGGATATTGTTTACGGTTGTTGCGCTGGCTTTGCTTGACGTTAACGTGTCAATAAGGGCTTTAAGGGAAGCAATTGTTTCAGAGCTACCGGCTTTTAATGCCAACAGGGCTGCGATGTCCGCGTCTAAGGAATCAGCATTCAGATTCACTTTTTCTTTAATCTCCTGCGCATCAGCTGCAAAAAATTGACTCCCTGCGACTTTATCTGCGAATGTTATTTTGCTGCTCATGATAGCGTAAATGGTAATGTGTAAGGGAATGAATTATTAGTTGGCGGCGCACTTGAAAGAGTCCCCACGTAGATGTATAGTTCTTCTATGAGATCCCTGTAAGTTCGCCCGATCATATCACCAACCGTCACGCCGGGAATCATAACCTGAGATTCAGGAAGCCCGGAAGTGAAAGTGAAAGATTGCGCAATCAAGAAGTTAAGTAAATCCCCTACCCGAGCTCTACCGGACATACCTAGTGAAGTGGTTAGAAACAGGCTATCAGAGGCTTCAAGAGTCTTTAAGCCCATGTCGTTTATGGCGATCTCACCTTCTTCGGGAACTGGCATATTCTTAAAAGTTATAGTTACCTGCAAATTAAAACAAACAGACTGAAAAAGCAAAATATTACTGCGCACAAAAAAGCACCTGAGCAAATAAAGCCCAGGGTGCTTTTGAATTGTTTCTGCTAAAAGAAACCTCTCGGTTTAAACATCTATCCTGCACAACATTATGTACGCCAACATTCCGTCTTCGCTTGCTTTGAAGCTTCGGGCCTCTACTATATAAGTCTTTCTTTCGATTTCAACATTCTCGTTTCTGTCAGGTAGAACAGGTGCGAAAGATTCTAAGAGTATTTTTTTCGACTCGTTAACAAAAATAATTTTGATCATTTGTTAAGTAAAAGTTAAAAGTGAATTAATGTTTCAACAGATCCCGGATACCCGACATGTTTGGCACAAGAGCTGTTGACATTTCTGTCGGGAAGTATTGTTCAAGCTCCGGCAGCTCTTTGAGCACTTTATCCCTGGTGCGCAGCTGGTACATCGCAGTCTCCAAAGCTTCAATATCTTTTACCAGCTGAGCTTTAAGCTTCGATACACGGCCAGTGAGTTTGTGTAGGGCTTTTAAAGCTTCTTCACTGACGAGTATCTGATCATAAGAACCATTTCTAACAGGGTATGACTTGCTTAAAGCGTAGTGAGTCCAATCGGTACTTTCTGTGGTAAAGAATCTAGGATTGTCGGCCTCATTAAAATAAGCCCTTTCCGTCATAAACAAGTCTTTAACGGCTTGCGGTGTAAACGTCTCTGCCATTAAATCGCACTGTACGTGCACCGCCTGTTCGGCTTTATTAATCTCCTCGTCTCTGAATGCGAGGGCTTTTTCGGCTATCTGAGTAGCCAGGGCTTTTGAAATTTTCATTTTGGGTATTCGATTTTAGATGGATCTTTGTTTACTTTATCCCAGAAATAAAAGCCCTCGGGCGTGCGAGACCAATTGAATGCACCGGCCAGACCAACGCCTATTAGGTTTAATGTAGGCAACCCGGCTTCGTATTCAGCTTTACGTTTCTCAGCAAGCTCTTTGAGCTTTGGAGGCAGATCGGATATTTTCATATGTTAAAATAATCAAGATTTTTAAAGTCTATTCTACCTTTTTCAGGTAGTTCATAAGGCTTATCAAGATACAAATTACAGAAATCCTCTAGCGCCTGAGCAGGATTAGTGCGATTTGCTTTGACTGAATCCCGAAGAGCCGTAATAAGCTCGTATCTTTCGTTTATAATAGCCTGCATCGCGTATTCGTCAGCAGCTTTAATAGCTGCAAACTGAGTGAGCTTTTCTGAGGTGGTAGAGTCCAATTTCTTTCTCCCTCCATCTGTCTCGTCCATTTGAATATCGAAGTAAAATCGAATGAATGTTTTCATAACTCCTGGCGTTTACGGTGAATGTAGAACTTAACTTTAACACCTGCGATAGCTCCCTCGCCCTCAGACTTAGGAGCCATTTCAGCTTCGATCTCCTCGAAGACTTCAAGGACGGCTTGTTTAGCGTAGCGCTCAGCAGCTTCTTTAACTTTTTGAAACTCTGCGGAGCCTGTAGTATATCCAAGGCCGTACAAACGGTCAGCCCCTTCCTGATATAACTCTTCAAATGTCTTTCTCATGGTAAAATACTTTTATCCAGATTATACCAAATACTTTCGAGCTTTTCCTTTGTAACTTTACCTGATGCAAAGCATGAGTACAGTGCGTTTTTTAACAAATCTCTATCAGCTTCTACGGCCTGCATGGCATATCGTTTGGCAGCTTCGATTGAAACTCTCTGCTCATAATCGAACATTTCAGTTCCGAAATTAGCAAGCGCTTTTTCTAAAGCCGCAGGATCTTCCGCAGCCACTTCTTTACATAATTCTATGAATGTCTTTTTCATAATCCAGTTGCGTACTCTTTAAGTTCTTTACGATAAATCTGTCTCTCCTCTTCTTCCTGATCCAAAAGCTCGTCGTAGAGATCTTGATCAAACACAGTGTTAATAGCGTCCTGAGCCATACGTTTAAGCTGTTCAGGGCGTACAGCATCAAGCTCCACCTGGCCCAGTCCGTCCCAGTTAGCGGTACGACTGTCGGTTTCTTTGGCCGGTGCTGGCGGTAGTTTCCATTCGAGCACCTGGGATTCGAACAACGCGAAGCGGCGCACCTCGACCTCGCAACCCATACGCTGTAAGTTAGCTTCGATAGACCGGGGAATATCTTCGCCTGAGGGATCGTAATCACCAAAGTACAAGATCACACATCGTTTACCCTCTTCTTCCCTGTTTTTAAGCCGCTCAGCTGTTTCATGCAGGAATGTAAGCGAGGGGTATCCTTTAACAGCTCCCAAAGCGATATCGTTATTGTAACACATATCCTGGAAAACATTTTGGAGCGCTTTCTTTTCGATGAACAGCTCAGCGTAGTAAGGCTGGTTCTCCCAGCGATTCTTTCCGTAGTTAGTCATCCACGCCTGTATCTGGCGCTTAGCAGTGCTGATTTCTTCCTCAACTTCTGTGTGATCGGCTTTTGTACGTCCGACCATTGCACGATCGAGATCTGAGAAAGCTTCAAAATCGACTTGGCCGTCCCAGCGTGCGACCTCCATAGCGGCCACGACTCTTTTGTAATGCTGCATGGTATTTGTCATACCGATACCCACGAGCTGGTAATGCAGGGCACGGATTGTAAGATCTCCGGGGTTGTATTGGCGTATAATCTTAACCGCGTTTTCTATAATCCAGGTACGGGTAAACCGGTCCTGAGGTTTCTTAGGTGCTTTCATTTTGACTTCTTAATTTTTATTTTGGAGATGTACCAGATAGTGAGCGCTCCTGAGACCAGGATATTTGCGAAAGCTTGCGGTTTAAACAAGCCTTCTGTGTATAGGTAGCCTCCGAATACGACAGCGTTTAAGAACACTGAAAGTATTGAGAATATGAACCCGAGCAGGTATATCGCTTTCATTTCTTCTCTTTACGGTTATCGAATTCAGGCTTGTTAGCCAGCATCCATGACATGAACATAAGATTACAAAGCGCGTGGCCTAAATGAGACTCGCCGGTCTCTGCGTCGTTGTCCTGCCCTGACATGAAGGCTACCATGTGCCGCATAAGACTGGAGAACATGTCTTTCATAGGTAGGCCGCGCTTCCAGTTGTCCGGGCTGTACTTTTCGGCGCCTTTCATTAACACGCGCACCATAGGTTGAAGCGCTTCGAAATCTACCAAAGACCAGTCAAGTTTACCGGTGTTGTAGCGGTCGGCCTGTTCGGTTTTAGTAACCGTGGGGGATTCTACAACTTTTTCAGCTGTCTGAGCTTTGCGCTCTTTTTCAATCGCTATAAGTTCAAGATCGAAGTCTGAAACAAACTTAGCGCCTACAACATACGGCTCCTGAACCCAATCGCCGAAGATCAGTTCAGATTTACGCTTCCTAGAAGTTTCTGTTGACCCATCAAAAACAAAATCAACATGATTGTACCGCTTTCCGGCATCGTAAACTACCTTACCGTATAAATCTCCGTATTTAATAATTTTCCCTTTTGGATATGCTTTGTAAATCTCCGGCCAGTTTTTAGGGTTTCGAGGATCATTCGACCAGTTATCCGGGTCTTGTTTAGTCAGTTCAGCTGTCCGAGCTTCTCGTGCTTGTCCTAAAACAGAGTTAATAAGCTTGCTAGATTCAGAAGCTGCCTGCTCTCTTCTTTTAAGCTCCTTGCAAATCATTTCAGCCAGAGGAGGTAAAGCGGAAGTGTTCATAAAGAAAGCAGAGTTAAAGGGCATGCTATCACACGTCATAACTTTTATAGCGCTCAGAGGTGTTTTAACAGGCTCTAAGTGCTTTCGTTTTCTCGCTACAACATTGCCGCCTGCGTCTTGAAGCTGTACATAACCCCCGCCAGTGTCTTTTAATACCTTATACGGTACAGTCACACCGTCGTCATATTTACGGGATACCAGGTCGCCACGCTTGAACGCTTTGACAGGTTCAGCAGCTTTTAATAATGTCAGGTACTTACGCTCTCTGACGCACTCCGAGCCGTCAGCGCGTTCAAGAAGTACACCTGACCAGGACGCTCCTTTATCGACTAATACTGTGAAAGATTCTGACGTTCCCGAAGCGTCTTTCCACTCAACGAAATCGCCAGGTTTAAAGATTTTTGCAGGTCTTAATAAGCTTAAATCTTTCCGGTAAAATACTTTTATACCTAAGATGCCTGTATCCGCAGCAACTGTCTCGCCTCCCAGATCCTCGAAAACCTTATAGAACTTACCGTTTCTTAAGTACTTGACTACATCGCCTTCATTAAATTTTTCCATTACAATATATCTCGTTTAAGGTTTCTAAAATTCTCTAAATGCTCTGCAGGTATTTCTTTCTCGTCGAGACCGTGCAGAACTACGGCTGTGACTGACACCTCTAAGGCTTTGGCGATCTTAGCTATCGACTGAGCCCTTGGAACTTTTGAATTCCGTTCCATGAACCCGATAGCCTCGCAGCCTACCCCAGTTTTATAGGCGATGTATTTCATCGGGAGTCCTTTAAGCTCCCGGATTCGGCGTAACGCTTTACCTATGTGCATGGTTAATCTGTTGAGCTTGAAGAGTCTGAACTACCGCTATCGTAACTGGAACTGTCAGAGCTTGAAGAGCTGCTGTCGTCGTAAGAGCTACCTGCGCCGCTCCCGCTGAAAGCTCCTGAACCCCCGTAATCTACGTTTTCGTAGTGATTGCCCGGTTGATCCTGTGCTGGTTGATGCTCAGTTGTTCCGGGTCCGGGAGCTTCACCGACCCAGGGACTCGGCGGGATGTAAAGGCTCTCCTCAGGAGCTTTATAAGGCACGTAAATAGTAGCGTCTTTTAGAATCGGCTTTATCGATGGAGTGCTTTGCTTATATTCTTTCGATTTAGAATATGTTTCGGCCTCCTCTAAACGGGCTCGTATAGCAGCCCAAGTTTCAGGAGTGTTCGGACAGCCTATGAACTCTACAGGGACCCCTGTTACTGCATCTAGAACAAGAGGGCTAACAGTGGGGGTGCTAATCTTGTATTCTTTCATCTTATGGGCTCCCTCGCGCCACTTAGCGATTAGCTCCGGCAGCTCTTCATCATTCGGGTAGAACGGCTTCTGCTGTTCCAGAGTCTTGACAGGCCATGCAGTAGGGTTGTGAGGGTGAGTAGAGGTAGCTTTTAGGACGCTCGTAGCACTGAGACGTTCGCGCTGCTGGTCAGCCCATTTCTTGTATTCGAACTCTTCCGGCTGAGCCACAGGAGCTTTTGAATGTCCCTTGCGACGTTGCATAGCTCGCCACCAGTTCATTGAAATTGTAAGAACGCCTAAAAGGAAAGCTGCCAGTAAAAGCGTGTAGAATAATCCTATTTCGTTGAAAAGCATGATTGAAATTGTTTAAGAGGTTATAGTTATTTAAAGTAAAAATCAATTCTGCCGTGTTTTCTCAGTCGCACCGTGTATTTGTCGTCAAGGCTGCTGATCGCTCGCTGTATAGCTGTTTTCGCGTTATCCTCGCCCACGTACTTGCTGAGCGAGTAAGCTCCTACTGCAAATCTGCGCTTTTCTGAGAACGGCATGCCTGGGTTAGGCTGGTATACGATGCGCATTTTTCTGTTGAGAACCTTAGGTATTTCAAACTTAACAGGTATTTTCGTTTTCACAGGATACATAGAGCCTGGCAGAAAATAAAGTTCGTCGGGCGATTGAAGGTGCATCTTATTCAGCGTTTAAAAGTGCTTTTAACCTCAGGTAATTTTTGTACCAGTCAGTATCTCGATACGGTATTTTAATATTTTCCAGAGTAATCATAATCTGTCGGAACTCTTCCGGCGAAAATGCGATTAACTCAGCTTTGTACTGAGGACAATCACGTTTAGTGAGTAGCTGAGGCCCGTAACGTTCTACAATGGTTTTTGCTCTTTCTAGCGACGGTGTTAAGGTCTCAGGATATTTAAGCTCTTCGACTTGGATTTTATTATCAGCTGCGTAAATACCGACTTTATGCACCATTCGGTTTCTTATGTTCGCGTCGAAAAACCCTGGGTCTCGTAACATAGCCAGCACTTCACCTTGCTCAGTCTGGTAGGTGTATTCTAATTTAGCCATGATCAGCGTGGAATACCTTTAAGCTTGTTGATAACATACAAGTGGCTTGTGCCGGTACAAAGCTTTTTAAGCTCGTCTAAAATCTCAGCCTGAGCAGAGTTAGAGACGCGGAAGTCGAAGGGTGCGTCAGCCATACGAAACGATTCTGTGAAGTGGAACTCAAGCTGCTCAGCTTCTTCGAGCTCAGTAATCTGAGCAGATCCTACGTCAAGGGTGTGTGACAGCTTACCGCCCGTAGGTGTGAATTTAATAAGATATCCGAGAGGATCGGTAAACTTAGAGACCTCTACGGTCCCGAATTTAGTCTCGACGCTCTCGGATTCAGGAAGTGCTTTCTCTGACATAACATTCTTTGTTTAAATGATGTGTCAAAGTAAATATATAATTAGTTTATAAGCAAACTTAATTCATAAAAATCTGAAATAATTTTTTTACCTCCTTAATCCCGTTCAAACCGCCGTTTACTTTCCTGCGCCCGGCGAGCATCGGATCGTACACGACTTTACCGGTTTTCGGGTCCTTGGTCAAGACCTTACGCGCGATATCGTCGGCAAAACGGTTCATGTCGTTGATAACCCACCAGGCCGCGAAAGTCAGCAGTGCGTACTCAGGTGTAGCAACAAGATCCGGCTCTCTTAACAGTAGATCGCCCAGCCCCAATACCTTACTTACTTTCGCATACATAGACCGGCCCGTCAGACCGCCAGCGCCACGACCGCGAAAGCGCCAGCCGTCCCCGGATGTGGCAGGACCGTTACCCATTCTATCGCCGTACACATGGTTTGCGAGCAGCTGCGGCTTATGGGCCATCTGCCGGGCTAATGTGTTCGGTAAGCCCTTTTTACCCACAACCTGGAACCTGTTCGGCCACACCTGAGCGAGCCGGGTAGCTGAGTAGTTCATGTTCTCTTCCAACTTTGTAAGGAACGCGCTCTCGTGCGCTACATTAGCGAGGAACAGCGCCATACGCTCAGGGCGCACTCGGAGATCTGCAACCTTGTCAGCTGCTTCAAGGTACTTGTGAAAGTCCTCCGGGTCTACTTTCGGGAAGAATTCAGCGAACGTGTCGCCGTCAGTGATTTTTGTCATAACAATTCAACTATTAAGCGCAGGAGCATAGCAGCTGTTTGAGCAGCTTCTTTTCTCTGAGCTGGTAAATCATAATTAACCTGTTTCTTTTTAATCTCAACCCAAAGCTCGTCAAGTTCTTCAAGAATAACTGCGTAAGCTTCGTGTTGATTAACATATTTTTCAGGGTGTCCGATTTTTGCTTCGTAGAACTCATTTTTAATAAGCTCTAAAGCCTGATTGACTTTTATCGAACGTTCGCGAGCTTCGTCGTTAATCGAAGGTTTTTCAGTAAAATCAGGAACTATTCCGGTAGCTTCACAATAAGGGCATATTTCTATCGTGACTGAATTTAGCTTATACTCGCCTTCACCTTTGCAGAATGCGCAATATTTATAGCCCTCGGGCATCTCGTCTAGTTTTATCATTTGTCGTCTTTTTTATAGTAAGGTGAAATAAATCCGTCAGCTTCTAAAGGTAAGTCTGCATACCAAGGAGCTTTAATACACATTAAATGGTTAACCTCTTCAAGGCTCCGGCCATTGATCGGCTCTTCTGACACAGTTTCGTCATGCACATGCAGCACGATATCAAACAAGTTTCGGTCTAAGTGGAACATACCCGTAGCCAGTATATCGCGGGAGATTGCCTGTACAATGTTCTCGACAAACTTACCGCCGTAGGTATCCAGCAGAGACCACTTACCTTGATCGCCCACGCCCTCATACTGAATCGCAGGATTACCGAACTTACCCATCACGATACGTGCACGTACGTAGGTCAGCCAGCGGCCAGAAGGCAGGATGCAATGAAGATTTCCGGTTGATTGCTTGTAGTAGAACGAGACCTTACCTGTCTTGCCAGCTACGACGAATCTGTCTGGAGAAACGATAGCTCGCAAAGCTGCGTCCTCTACGTCGGCCCAGAACTGCACGATAGCCGGGTTCTCATTACGCCAGGCCCGGACGATATTAGCATAGTCGTTTTCCGGTATGCTTTTCTTCTTGTCCATCTTGTACATAGCCCCTTTACCGCCGCCATAGCCACAGTTGTGTACAATGAAGGGTGAGTAACCACGCTCTCTAACAACAAAACGATTAAGGTCCCCGCAATTTGCAATGTCGTAAACTTTTTGGCTGTGATTTTTATCAATCTTGCTAAAAGCTCGAATAGTATCGCCTCTATCCGATATAAGATACTCACAATGCTGAGCTTCAACCCATTTATCGTAAACAGTTAAAACCTCGTGATCTGGCGTCAGATCGACCCCGTTAATTCTTATCACTCTTCGATAGCCCCGATTGATTAACCCGTCGTGCTTCACATAATCTAACCCGTCCCAGACTGTGTGCCTATATTTCAACTCTTTAAGTTTGATCCATCCATCCTGCTTTGTGCAAACTAAAGCTTCTCCAGACACACAAGCCAGCTCAGCTACCTTGCCGTTCTGGCGCAACGGGTTTTTCTTGTCGATCGAGCGCGGATCAACTTTGAACATACGAGCTGCTGATTCTATGTAAATATCACCGTCTGTATGGAAAAAGTCAAGACGCCATTGTTCGCCAGCGATCCACGCCAGCACACGGGCTTCGATAGCTGAATAATCAGAAACCATAAACTGATGTCCGGGCTTAGCGATAAACGAGGTCCGCACGCACTGTGATAAAGCGTCTGGCAGATTACCGTCGTTTGCAGCGGCCAGACCGTTCATATCTCCGGCCCGGATCAGTGCCCGGAACTCGTCAAGTTTAGCAGGCGATACGGTATGTTTTGTCAGGTTATGCAGCTGAATGCCACGACCGGCCCATCTACCCGTACGCATAGCGCCGTACATTTGGAGCGTTCCACGAGCACGGCTGTCCGCACCAGCATAGGACTCCATCTTTTTGTATTTTGCAAGACTGGCAAGACTAATCTGCTGCCGGGCTTCAAGCACTTGCTGCACGATAGGCTCAGGCGCATTACCGAGGATCGCTTTAACAGCCTCTTTATCGAATTTAGTGTAATTCCCGTCTGTCTCCTGATTGATCCATTCGAGCATCTGGTTACGGCTGTTCGGGTTTCTGATCCCAGTGATTTCGATAACCTGTTGTTTGATCCGGTCTGTGAACATCGTATTAAGCCTGATAGCCTGCTGTACGAAAAGCCTGTCGATCAGTACGCCTCTGTCATTGATACGCTGATCCAAGTGGTAAAGACGATCCTCAAACTGTGATACCGGAATGTTCTTTGTAATCACGCGCACGGCTGTTTCTGTCGCAACGTCCTGACGGTTGTAACTGCCATAGCCGTACCACTTTTGCATGTCCTGCTCAGGATCAAACCACATCTTGCCGGCGTTCTTCTTGGTCGGCTTTTGAGGCATGGAAAACAGATCCATAAGCGTTTTACCCTCCTTATCTTTCTGAGCTGCTGCACCGGATCTCAGGGCTGCACCTTCAAGGTTCATAGGCAGACCGTTGCGACCGGCCAGTATAAGCGTACAAGTCCACTGCTCGGGAGGCAGGTAAACGCCCAGCACGCGCGAGAAGCAGATACGCTCAAAGGTTGCATTTGCTGCTACTTTTAACACTGTTGGATCTTGCAGGTCGTCTATGATATGCTGAGGTAACGGACTGTGCCAAAGATCTATCGTAACAAGTTCGCCATAATCATACGCGTACGTGAGCCACAGGAGCTTGAATGTCGGCGTGTTTACGTAGTTGTAAACTCCACAGTTCGGCAGATCCTTATCGCTCCGGGTTTCAATGTCGAGGGAAAGTACGCGGGTAAAGTTCATTTAAGTTCGATGTCAGACCTTACTATTTTCGAAGGAGTTGAATCTATGTCATATTTTGAATCTGAAAAACCTTTCTGTGTTTCTTCATCTAAAAAAGCAGAATACGTAGCTGAAAGGGAATTTAAATACGCATTGTAAGTCCTTCGCGCAGCACTAATTTCGGCTTGTGAAAACTTAGATTTAACGTTAGCCTTAGACGGTTCAGTAAGGTTAATAACTCTCAAATTAGGGATTTTTAAATCCTTAGGTACAGGGGTATTGGTCACTAAAATAAGAATGCCTGCTCGATCTGCGGTTTCCGTGAACTCCTTTAGTGCCGAGCTTTTGAAGTTGACCCCCTCGACTATTATAGCTGCGTAACGTAAACCTCGCAGACGTTGCATATCGAATTGCGCTTCTGTGGTTTCAAAAATTGCAGGACCTTTCCCGTCCGCTATTGTTTTTGCAAGGGTTGATTTCCCTGAGCCCTGAGGTCCTGATATGATGTAAGTAATCATTAGTTTAATAAAATTTAATGTGTAAGTGAAACGCGTTAACAACGATAAAAATTAATATACACATCGAAATAAAACCCTTGACGTATCGCGGCGGTTTAACCAAGTGGCTAAAAAACGTCCACCAAAGAAATACCAGGAAAAGTACCCATTGACTTGAAAAAAGACCGACTATAGCCCATATCCAGTATAGCCCATTCCAGCCTTTGAACTTTTGCATTCTTTCTGAAAGTTCGTCGAACTTCAAACCCTTTGCCGCTCTTAAAGCTGAGGTAATTGTTTTGTGATCAAGCACATTGTAAGACTCCCATAAAATTGCGAGTACAGCAAAAGAGAAAAATAATATTTTGAGGAACATAAGATGTAAGGTTTAAAAGAAATAAGGAGCTGTTAAACTCCCTATTTCCTGAATCACTAAACTAAAACAAAATTATCTTGGATACTCCCAAGGCTGAGGTGCCGGAGCCGGTGCGCCGCCAGGGAATGCAGGCGCAGGAGCTGCCGGGTTAACAGGAGCCTGATAAGCTGGTGTTGCTTGCGGTGCTTGTTGTTGCGGAGCAAACGGGTTGCCTGGTGCTGGCTGCTGCGCAGGAGCCCAGGGCTGAGCGGTTGGTGCTTGCTGAGGAGCCGGAGCACCCCACTGCGGTGCAGGAGTTTGCTGAGGCTGAGCGAACGGATTAGCTGCCGGAGGGAAAGCTCCTGGTGCTGGCTGCTGGGCAGGCTGAGGAACCGGAGCGCCCCACTGCTGAACAGGTGCCTGAGCTGGGAAACCTTGTTGCGCTGGTGCTGGTTGAGCTCCATAACCCGCGATCGGTGCAGCTGTTGTAGGCGGTCCTGTCTGTTTAAATTCCTGAATTGCTGCGGCCCCTCCTGATAATCTTTCACCGTCAGAGACTTTTTGAATATTACCCAATTTAGCGTTTACGCCGTAACCTAAACTTGGATACTGAGCAGAAGGTGCGTAAGTTCTGAATTCTACAGACACATTACCGTAGCAGCCTGAATAAAACTGAGATTCCGATACAAGCGGTTCGAGAGCCGGTCCTACCACTTCTGGTTTTTGAGTGTTTTTAGCTGTGAAATACCAATGACCTGCGTAATTGTGGTCATTAGGCTTCCAAACATCGCCGTCCTTAAGACACTGTTTAAAACTTGGGTGTTGGGTAGTGACGTTTTTAAAACGTGCATCGTTTGGAACAGAAGCCAGAGCCTCGCTATACGCTGCAAATACGGCGTTAAGCGTTTCAGTATCTTGTTTATTAATCAGAACATCTACCTGATATTTCCCGTCTCTCGGATCAGGGGCTAAGACTGACGCGTAAGAAAAACGCGCTTTGGGACCTATTACTATTCGTGACATAAGATTGATTTGTTTTTAAAGATTATTTAAGGTGCTCTACTAAACTAATGGTTTAAATTCACTTGCTGCTGTTTGGTATGAAGTCCGCGTGTCTCCGTCTGGCACTAAGGTCGGTTTGCCTGAGGGCTTAACGATCAGATTTCCTAAGATCTCTGAAAGGTTTGTAGCTCCTACAATCGCATCTAACTGACCAAACGGTTTGATTTTCGTGTCGTAAACTTCTTTATACCCTTTGTTGTAAAGTTTCAGAATTGCGGCTTGTTCGTCCACAATCTGACGGTTACTACGACCCTCAACAAGTTTGAAGCCCGGCCATTGTTTACCCTGTGCAAGGGCTTTTGTAAGCATGTAAGCTGTTACATCTTTTCCGTAACTCATAAGCAGCGGCAGCGTTAAAGCTATTTCTGCGATCTCTTCATCGGTCAGCGTATTCGGATCTGCGAAGTTCACACGACCTGCCGGAGTCCTTGCATACTCGGAAGCGGTACGGCACCTAGGTTTAGCTTTGCAAAACTTACAGTGGTCGCCAGCCTCGTAATCTCCCAAACCCACAAAAGCTTTTTGAGCACGAGGCTTGACAAACGTTTCGGCCCATTCCCACAGCTCGTAAGCTGAGATTCTGTCAGTTCCGAAGTTCTGTAAGCGCGGTTGCCAAATGTGCATCTCAACCTCTTGTATCGGATACACGCTTTTAAACTTGTCGAGACCTCCCAGCGCATATAGACGGGTCTGTGTGTTGCCTTTCGCTTCTACTCTTACACCCTGGCCGTATTTCAGATCTATTACGACCATAAGGTGCCCGGCGATAATAGTCACGTCTGTGCGCCCAAAGCTTTCAGGAATCCATCGTGCAAGCTCAAAACGCTCTTCGATAATGATAACAGCTCTTGGATCGATTGAAAGCGCATACGACCATTTTTCCATCACAAAAGCGAGAAAGCCTTTACAGTATTCGAGCATTTCAGCGTTGTAGTACTTACTGAGTTTACCTTTGATAAGCGCATTGAAATCGAAAACGGCTTTCTGCTTTGTGATTTTACCGAGGCGTTCTTTGATCAGAACCTCGCAAATGTCATGCGCGAGCGTACCCTCCTCAGCGGCTTCGTTTGACTCGTTCGGATACCCGGTTTCAGCCCGGACGGACGGCGTACAAGTGAGCCACTGCTTAGACTTAGAAGGGCCGAGAAGTGCATGATCACTCATTATAGGTGAATTTCTCCTGATAGGATTCTTTGGAAAACGCTCTTAGCCTCTTCGAATTTATCCTGAGGAACGCTTTGCAGATTAGCTACCCCTAAGCTTTTGAAGTACATCTCTACGAGCTGACGGTGTGCTCCATCGTTAGCCAGAACACCTAACATCTGGTGAAGCTCTGAAAGCGCAGGGATTACCGGCGTTCCCTGAACCACGGACTGTGCCGGAGCTGCCACCATAGCCGGGGCGGGAGTAAGCCAAGCCTGAGCGCTGGGATCAGGCACAGGAGCGAACGGATTAGGTGCCGCCTGCTGAAATGCGTTGATAGCTGCCTGCTGACTGAACGGGTCTGTCTGGGGTTGGGCTGCGGATGCTTGCAAGAAGTCAGGTAGAGGAACTGTTTGGACCGGTTGAGACGCGGCCTCAGCCTCAGCCTCTTTGGCTAAACGCTCAGCTTTCGCTTTTGCCGACTCACGTGTTTTCTTTGGTGTTTCACTTGCCTCAGTTGTCGGGACTGGTACACCTCCGAAGTTGGGTTGCACTACCGGCGTTTGTGGTTGTTCCAGCTCGTCAGGTCCTTCGTTATCGTTCTGCCAATCCTGAGCAAAAGATGTTACGGCGTGGATGAACGCCAACGTCCCGGCGAGTGTAAGTTTGTGCTTTGACATAAAATTGTTTTTGTTTTAGTTAAAATGCTTGAATGATTTCGTTTGCAAATGTGCAGGAAAGTTATTTTATTTGCAAACAAATTATATAATAAATTTTTATGGACCCGTATATATCACTAGTTGCAAGAGTTGAAAACTTGAAAGACGTTATTCCGGCAGCTGATCTTATGAAAGAAGCCGACGTGCTATATGAAAACCTGCACAACTGGTCTAAGCCTATCCCGCAATCTAAGACCGTGAGCCGCTGGATTAAAATGCTTAAAACGGTGGGGGTAGACTACAACAAAGTTTCACCTGGCGAATCTTCCTACATTCTGATTAAGAAGAACTTACTCACCAGAGACGCTGTGGCTATGCTTTTTTTACAGGTAGGGTATTCGGTACAGACTGCCCGGATATGGGAAGATAAAGGCGACCCGAGACAGATTGAAAGCTTTAAAAAAGTCAATCAGGTTATAAGAAAATACGAACAAAAATTATTACAAGAACAAGCCGCTTAGTATCTTGCAGTTTTTACGGTCAGTAACCCCGCCGCTGCAAATATGTGGATTGAAAAAATTCTCGTCGGTCTTGTAGACAGAGCACTAAAGTATCCAAAACAGGCCGCTTTGATCCTCTGCATTATTGCTATATGCTTCTTAGGAATGACTATCAAATTCCTTTTCACTTCCGGCGAGCAGAAAAATACTGCCGTTAACGAAAAACTTACCCTTGACGTATACAACCTTCGAAAAGATATCGCATCTTTACAAGCTGATAAAGACTCTCTTATCACGCTGGTAGGTGTTGTAACAGCAGACGGCCTCCGGCGCGAGATTGCTATCAAGGACGCAGCTATCGCCGACCGCAAAGCTTTTATCAAGCAGCTCGAGTCTGAGAAATACGGACTGGAACAGAAATTTAACGGGATAGATAAGTCCGCTACTAAATTGAAGAAAGAAATACTTAACAATTTAAAAAATGAAAACTAAAATTCTCGCTTTAAGAGTAATCGCTATCAGCCTTCTCACCTTTATCGCTGGTTTCACAGTTATCATGTGTGTTTTCACTATCACGTCTGCGTTCAGCCAGGCTGACACAATACCAGTTCCCAAAAAAGATTCTCAAGTTGTAGAGCTGATCAAGCTTAACAGGATCAACAGCGAGAAAACTGTCGAGTATGACGCAGTTAAAGACACCGCTGCCAGGAGCCTTGAAGACCTGAGCAAGTTGAATGTTAAAGCTGACAACATTAAACAAACCTTAAAATCAGCTTCGGACAACCTTAAGAAAGCCACTGCTGAAAAAGAAAGAGACGTACAGAGGATAGATAAAGTCTACCGCATCGATACGTCTCCCCGTCCTATCGTCATTAACGTTACGAACCCTTACCCGCTTCCGGTAAAGAGAAACCGTCGTTAATTAATGTACTTCGAATCAAGTGTTTTAGCTTGAAGCTTGCCCTTAGACACAAAGAACATGTACTTCGGATCGTTTTTAACAAGATCGTAGATAACCTGCTCGTTCTCGTCAAGTTCACGTCCTAGTCTTTCCTGTACGTTTTTCAAGCTCTTTTCCTCGTCTACCTCTTCTGATTTTGACTGCTCAGGCGCGGTAGCAGGCGTGGTAGCTTTTACAGGTGTGTTCGACTTTGTGGCAGTTTCTTTGCCTTTATCGGCGGCTTTCGTAGGGGTCGTGACCTTTGCAGCGTCGATAGTAGCTGGAACTACAGGCGTTTGAGTAGTTCCAGGGCCTTGCGGTGTTTGTGTCGCTGGTGTGTTAGTAGCCGCAGGACCGAATAGATTTTTAAGATCAGCTGTTTGTGTTGTGCCTTCCATTGTTTTATATTTAAAAGTTTGATGTTAAGTAAAAGGTATTGCGAGCGTCCGATCTACATCGCCGGGAGCTGTCCGTATTTGCTCCTCTGCGCTCTCGCGTGAGAAGTCGAGAACAGACCTGTTATGACTCGCCTCGATTATCCGTATAGGAACATATCTGTACCCAGGCCGTTCGCCGTAGGTTAAAGCAATCTTGTTCCGCTCCAAAATCACCTCTAAATTACTAATAAGTATCTGATTAAGCGCTATTTGAAGCGTACGACCTGCTACGGCCACTGCGCTGCTTAACTCCTCAACTGTGGCAAGTTCTCTACGGTTTATGTTAAAAACTGTGATCCTTGCCCGTTTGTTTGGATCTAAGCCTTTCAGCATGCTACCGATAGGGCTCCCGTCTCTGAGACCTCCGTCACCCAGCATTTTATACGAGGCTTCTTTGGTTGTGTAACCAGGCACAAGCGGCAGGATAACCGGAATAGTAGTAGATGCAACAATCGCCAGAGCGGCCATGTCCATATCGTCGAATTCTGATAGCGTGTGCCTCTGAGGTTGTCCGGTTAAAAGATTGACAACCCCGAAGATCATTTCGCAGTCGTCAGGATGCGGCATCGCCAGGATGTCTTTTACCGATTGCAGAAGCGGTCTATTATTAAGCAACGACTGAATACCCAGGACATTGGAAGTAAGCTGCTGCATAAGCTTTTTCTGGCCCTTCTTCGTGACTAGTTTCGGAACGTCCCAAACGTTGATACCTTTAAGCACAACATCTTTAACAGCTCCTACATCTACACTCAACTTACCGTCAAGATGCGCCAGCTCAGAGCCGAACACATTAGAAGCTCTGCCGTCGTAAGCTATGTTGTACAGCTCGTCAGCTACTTGGTCTAGGCCACGTGAAGCCAGTAGCGCGTTAAGGCTTCCGGCACTAGCCCCGGCGAACTTAACTGCTTTGTTTCCGAGCGATTTCCAATGCTTATACTGGTTCCACTGGCCTATACCTCCGGCTCCTCCTCCTGAGAAAACCACATAATCTTCGAAATCCTGTTCTTCTAAGAGTATCATGCTACGACAACTGAAAAGTTAATAGTCCACGTCCCTTCGATGCGTATCGACGAAGTCTTAGCGATGTTAGCTCTTCGTATCCGACTGAAAAGAGTTTTAACGCTTGAACCGGGCACGCCGCCTTTAAGCCAAAGCGTTAGCTCGTTTATGGTGTTTCCGTTATACTCACTCGCCAGAAGCTCGAAAGAGCATGTAATCGAACACCCGCTCTGAGGTGTAGGCCCTACGCTCACGACCGTGTTTGTTAAAGTCTTATCTATCGAGCCGCCCACCGTGTCTTCGTTAGACCAGGCTACAGCGTTGTTATTAAAGTTAAATTTAACAGAGTCAAAAGCTATGGCCGGATTACCAGGTTTCAAAGCTGTTAAAAGCTCGGACAGTCCGACAGCCACCACAAGATTATGTTCGATAGATTCTTCAAGGATCTGATCGGTTTGAGCGTCTACTATCTTTAAGTGAACGTTTCCTGAAATTCCTGATCTGTCGATCATACGTTTATTATGGTTAGATTAACTGTTTCTGTTATGAAAAGCGCTTCGGTCCTGGGAAGCCCAAAGCTGAAATTAGCCAGAATTGACCGGGCGTTTTTGTAGTTTCCGAGCAGACCCGCTAAGTCTACAGCAGTAAGATTCGTAACCTCTCTACCGTCCGGGAGCATGTACACGACCTTAAAATGAGACCATGAGTTTACAGCAGGCTCCGGCGATCCGTCGTCGAAATTCTCCCATCCTTCTATAATCTTGATATCGACAAAACCCAGACGCTTAACTACTTCTCGGATACCGCCCGGAGTGCCTTTAAGTATGTGCAGCTCGAAAGCACTTTTAAGCAGCTCCCGTTTAGCCTGCACAGAATCGGCCAGAATCTCACCGTTATAGCCCTTCATATCGAACTGTTCTAAAAGCACATCGATTAAGCTCTCGTCTACGATCTCGAAAGCATAAACCAGCAGCTTAGTGAAATCGATCAAAGCAAGCTCCTCGCGCACAACCTGTATGATTGCCGTTATATTCGGGTTGTTAGCCAGAGGTGTAGCTAGATTGAATTCGTTAGGCATTTATGTCCTCGTAAGTGGTTGATATTTTATTGATCTCCGTACATACAGCAAACTCGGTAGGATTAACGATCACGTCTGTGAAACCTGTTAAGCGTATTGAATGCACAGAGCCGTTCATACCGGCTGCAATGATCTGCGATTCTGTTACGTCAGCACCCAGCTTTTTAGCTTGGTTGAGTGCGTAGATCGTAATAGCCGCGATAACTGCTGCTTCTGTCGTAGACTGTACAGCTCCGTGTTTTAGAACCAGCTCCAAAGGGATTGCGTAATTAACCTTCGTAGGCGAGAACGCGTCTACTTTATCTGTCAAAGGTCTACGCAGTTCACCGGAAACAGCTTCTTTAACAGCGTCTAATATTGCTTGCGGCGTGTCGATACCTCCCGAAACCAAAGGATAAAGCAGCACTTGACCACCGATAGAGTTGCCCTCTTCATCTTTAGGGCTGACTACCGCCACATCTATAATAGATGGGTTAGCTGTCAGAGCCCAGAACTTATAAGAATCGTTACTACCTGCTGTCGAGTACTGATTCTGAGATATTAAGATCCTGCGCCGTAAACCGTCCGATACTTCGATGTCGGCACCTCCTGCTGTAACGTCGATGTTCGCTACGCTGGTTACGAAAGCTTGCGGGTCAATCAGATCACTGATCAGACTCGGTGCGTATAGATTCCCCTGAGGACCGTCAAGCAGCGCTGTGGCCGTAACTGTTATGGTGTCAGTTCCTGGTGCAGCGCTCTTCTCTTCGTCGGTCGCAAATACTACAAGCCCGTCTTGAGATCTTACCTTAGTTCCTGCCGGAAGTATGACAGAGCCGTGACCTGCTAACAGCTGGAATACCAGAGTGGTAACAGCCGGTGTAGCTGCCAGTCGTTTCAAGCCTGTGTTACCGGCCAGGTAATCGAGCATAGGAGCCTCAGCGGTTGCGGCCAGCGATTGCCTGACAGCACCGTCGCCCTGGGCTTTGACAAGCACAAGTTCGAACGTTATGGTACGAAATATAAGCGCCTCGGCTTGCTGAGCTAAGATAGGTCTGTTTACCAGCGTTCCGTATCTGGAAATCATACGGTTGTAGATCACGTCCGGCTCTTCGTAAAATAGGTTCGGTACTTCTGCCATGTTGATTTATGAAAATATACCTGTCTCGGTATCGAGCGTAAAGTTAATGAAAAAACTGCTTACAGGATCAGTGCCACGAGCTGAATTCATACGCAGTTCAAGGGTGATGTTTATTAAGCTTTGTTGGATTTCGTAACTGCTGTTTATCACAGAGGCTCTTTGTTCCCACTTAGCCACAGCGTTACGTACTTCTCTGATCATTAACGGTGCCGCAGACTGAGCAGGCCGGTCGATATGGTTGTATATTCCACACCCGAATTCAGGCAGGAAAGGCACTGTACCCTGAACCGTCGTGACAATCAGCATGACGCATTGTTTAACGTCTTCTGTGTCTGCCACGATCTCGCCTAATGCAGATACGTTAATACTCCAGGACTTAGTGGTTATGTCGGATATTACTACTGTCATGGTTGCGGTACTGGTGTTGGAGGTGTAGGAGGTCCGACAGCAGCTGACGGGTGCATGTGCGTGTTTAAGCTGACATTCGCAGTCCTTACGTCCGCAGCAGATTTGATAACGCCGGTAGCAGTGACTTTACCTGTCGTAGACGCGTCGCCTGTCACTTTTAGATTCCCTGTTAAATTCAAATCACCTTTAAGGTCGAACTTAGAAGCTTCTATGGTCGCGCTGCCGGACACTTTAAAAACAGTCGCTCCGGTTTTCTTGTTTATTTGAAGCTCTACACCCGGGAATTTAAAACCCATGGTGTCGGCGTCGTTGAAGGGATTTGTATTATACACACCGCCTAAAACCACACCTGCTTCTAAATACTGATCCATGAAAGCGAGCACCTGATCATTAGCTGCCGGAGTGTAAAAAGATCCGGGCATGACCATGATCGGGAGCCAGTCTGTTGTTATGTCGTCAGCCCCGTCCTGAAAAAGCACTTTTACCCGCATAGTCTGCGCGTCGATGTCTGATATAAGTCCGAATTTCCCTTCGATAAGCTCCATGTCTCAAAGATATAAAAAATCCTGCAAATAAAATATCCACAGGATTCCGTTTAGTAGAGCGATGCCGGGACGGACCCGACCTTAAACACGTCGGCGGTAAGACGTGCCCCGGTGCCGAAGGCGACCGAGTGCCTTGTCGAACTTATGTGGTATAATCCTGAAACTACGCCCATTCGAATAATTTCAATGTTGTTTCCGGCCAGAATTCCCGATACTCCAAAACCAAATTCTATCGTGCCCGATACAGTCCCGTTATTCGCTTTCAGCCATGCAGCTTTCGCTTTAAGCTCTGACTGCTGCTGGTTGCTTACGTGCCCTTCGATTTGCAGCGTATCAGGTTTTGTAAATCCCGAGCTGCCCTGATATTCATAAGACACACGTTTCCTTTTCTCTGCGTCCCAGTATGTGTGCTTGACTGACTTAACGCTCAGATCCGTGGCGTCTGTGATCCTGATCGAGTCGCAGTTGTCCGGCGAGATCCGGGCTACCGATGCACGGGCTTGAAGCCTGTCTGATTTGGTAAACACCAGCTTGTTTGATTTGATCGAAAAGACATAGCCGTACATCGTAGACACACGGCGCAGAAAGCCTAGATCTGTTTCTCTGTGCTGCGCTATGCCTTTAAGCGTTATGTTTTCGATATAACCGGAAACAGTCATACCTCCTTTAGACGCTATCGTAGTTGCCAGGCGCAGCAGCGTAATGTTTTCGTACCTTGCCCTGCGTTTGGTCCTGAGCGGTTCTGTGATAATAGCTGACAGCGCTTTTATTGTAACAAAATGCCCCTGAGTAGATCTGACTGTTTCTATCTCGTCGATCTGGAAAGATCCGCACGGATCGAAAACGCCGTCTTTCCAGCCTAACTTAAGGGATACAGGGTCGCCTTTACGAGGATAGTACTGGTTACGCCACAGACCTTCCCGGTCGTCTAAGGTAAATTCCAGCTCGTCACTCTCTCCCTGCTCGCGATCTGCAAACACAAGATTAGTCAGGTAAGGATCGAGCGCTTTTGTCAAATCCTTACCGTTCCATATTAATTCGTAAGCGGGTTGCTTTTTCACGGTGCGATATCGTCCACAACGTTAAAATCTATCCATGCCTTGCCTTGACTGTTACGTTCATTCGTATACAACGTCCTGCCGGTAAAAGCCGGGAACCCCGCAAGCATCGTAGAAAGCGGAACGTTCAAACGCACAACCTGCTTATTACCGCTAACTACTACGAATTCATCTTTATTGCCGATTAAGGAGCCGCCGACGTACCCCGCTTGTGAAAGCATGTTCGCATTAAAACCATTATCTTGCTCGTACAGGGATATAGATGCGCCTACCTGCCTCGCTAATTGGATGCCGTATCTCAGATCATTCATGTGTGAAGTGTAAGGAGCTCCCGGCGAAGGCTCCCATATCCAGAAAAGGCCATTATTGCGTGCATTAGACGAGCCGTAGCCGATATAGTATTTAATCTCGTCGTCGTTCGTGTCTGAGCTATTATTGTCTTTTACGAATATGATGCGAGGGTCCTTAACACGACTTGCTATGTCCTGTGTGTGTCTGAACTCTGAAAGTTGATCTGACGGACTGCCTACATCCACACCCCAGAACCTGACACCTGCCAGCTCTGGTATCTGTGCCTCTACGTAATCGAACACCCGCTTTTCGGCCCACTGAATCAATTTTCCGTTAAACCAGTGCCACCTGCGGAAAAGTGCAGTATCGCGAGCAGCATTAAAAACAGTAATATTAAAAGTTTCGTTTGATATGGAACTGTATTCAGGAAACATGGTTTTAAACTTATCGCGTACCTGGGTATTGAAATCACCTCTCGTACGGTTTGTTCCCTCTACTGGCTCTGACGTACTGCTATACCCTGCCACATTGTCAAACTCCTGCTCCATTTCGCCGCTTTTCGTTATCACAAGATTGCACCACATGCGCCCGGCGAGAATCTCGTACAAGTTTCTTTTGCAGAAATAGTACGCCCCTTTTTCCATAAAGCTAAGCACTGTTTCGGATGCAAGAGACGGCGTTGTGTGTAGATTATCGTCTGTGCCCGTGTTCCTGATTACCGGGGTGCCGTCAACGCGCATTTGCGAATCTGATAACCCGAAAAACTGAGTTTTATCTCCTCCGTTGTTAAGCTTTTGCCTGACTCTGGCGAACCATAAACCTGCTTTGGTTATTTTAGCCGTGCTTCTTGTTGTGGCCCCTTTTACTGTTCTATCAAAGTCATTTAAAGGTGTAGAAGGTAGCGCGTTAGCGACAACCAAAGGAGGTAGCGATCCGTAGTATGCAAAATCGGCATCGGTGTTAAACTTGTTGAATTCAAACATAGCCCCTGTAAAGGTTGCACCTAGCGAATCTCCGTCAGCTTGCTTTTGTAAGTGGTTGTTCGGATCGCCGTTAGTTACAGCGTAGCCGAGATTGTGCCTGGAAAGATCACGTAAATTGAATAGAGACCACCTGTTATATCCGACCTTCCCGTCAGCGTCTATAACTTTTGCACGCAACCCGGCAGTGAGCGCTGTTCTGATATTATCAGGCACGAGCATCTCGTCTGCATAGATGTTTGGCAGCGTAAACTTAACTGTGCCGTCGAAATCACTGACTTCTAAAGAGTATGGTCTTGCGCTTACTGCGCGGACATAAAACGAGCCATTGGCGAAATACCCGCCTACTTGAAGCGTGCCGGTAGGTTCTGCTGAGTCTCTTTCAAGTTCCGCTGTTAGAGACCCTACTTCGATAAGATATTCCCCGTCAGTCGAGATAGGAACGATGTAAGAGACGCCGACTGCATACGTGTGGTCTGCATCGACTACAGAAGTTGCTGTGGTAGTGTTATATATGGATGTATTGAAAACACCAGCCTTGTTAAGTTGAATGTGTATCGAGCTATCGATTAGCTTAGGGAAACCCGCAGCAAAAGCGACTGTAGTGCTTTCTATCGTGATAGGCTTTGAATCTACACCCGAAGAGCACGACAAACCCTGAATGTTAAAAGTCAAACCTGTTTCATTCGCCAGAGACGCGTACCTCACTGTGTGTAGATTACCTGTAAAAAACTGAGTCGTAGGGTTCGGAAGGATTGACGCTGCTATGTCTTCTGGTGTCCCTGAGCCCTGTGCAACCATCGTTATCTCGCGCAGCTTGACGTCTTCTGAATCGGCTATCCAGGCCGCGTACCTTGTCACACCTTCTGCATCAAATCCGAACACGAGTTCTGTGTCTGTCGCAGAGTTGACGTTACCGTATATTAAAGGGCCTCTCGCGCACGCCTGGTATACGGAAACTGCTGCGCTTAGCGTGCTTACCTGTAGAATATAATCGCCGGTCCCTGGTACTGCTATAGTTTTCAACTCGCCTACGATGTGCGAAAGCGTGGCGCTGTAAACTTCGCTGTTATCAGAAGCTTTGATCACTTTTACGAGATACGATCCCGTTTTGTTGACACTGTACCTGATCGTGTCGTCATCTCCGTCCTTGTAATAGTATGGTTGAGCTGTGAAAGCTAAAGTTATTTGCTGCGGTATAACGAGTATTCCAGAGATCAAACCTGCTACCTTAACGATATAGCTGCCTGCCGCAAGTACTGGTGTAGTTACCGCAAAACCAGAGCTGAAAATATACAAAGGCGATTGGTATGCTACCTCCCCTGATATTTTCTCAACCGAAAAAGTCGTAGATATGTTTTTGTTTACTGCAAACTGAATTTTGTTATTTTCAAAAATCTTAGGGAAACCTAAGGCAAAAGCCAACGGAACTATATCGGGCGTGTCATTTACAGGGATGGTAGCATCGGGATTCGAGCTATCCGGTATTTCCTCTTCTACAAACTCAGAAAACCAAGGCGGTACAGCCGACCCCGTTGCCGGATCTTTTACAATGCGTACGTACAGTGTCTCTCCTGCTGGTAGAAGTACCTGAGATTGTATGTGCGGGTTATCCTTGATTAAAAAATGAATGTATGCCGGATCGCCGTAAGCGTCGGTAGCTATCGTATCGAAACGTTCACCTTCTTTTATGATGTGCTCTACAAATGTAATTTCCTCTTCCATTATTTACGCCTGATTGCTGTTACTGCCGATAATAGTGTCGCTGTTGAAGTTAGCGTGCGCATTTGAGCTTCAAGACCTGCCACAGGGCCTGTGATTATGCCAGGTAACGTGCCTGCATTCGCTCCCACAAGCTGGGGTGTTAAGGTGCCCATTGCGCTGATCGTATTATCCAGCGTCGATTTAAGTTGCTCTATATTACCTACTGCGGTCGTGACCTTGTTAGCCTCGGCTTTCGCGATAGTTACGTATTCGGTAGCTTTTGACAGCTGCCGGGATGCTGCGGTTAAGTATTTACTTGCCAAATCTGGTATCGACTCAGCTTTCTTGATGTTGCCTGCACTTTCTTTAACCGTTGAAGCTGCTAAGGATATGTTCAAAGCTGCTTTTGCCTGTGGCGTTGTGAATATCTCACGTTTTTTCACCTCAATCGGACTGGCTGATATGCTGGCGAATCCCTTTTGTCTGGCCTTTATTTTATCGTCAGACTCCTGATCGTACGGAGCGTATTCGATAAAACTGAGCTGTAAGGATGCACTTGTAACCTGGCCTTTCGAATCTGTTTTAAGGATCTCGTTTGTCAGGCTCTCGATCTTGAAAACACCGTAGCTGAACCCTGCACCGTTTATAAGCTCGTGCTCCTCTGAGCCGTACATCGCTCCTCTGATCGCCGATATCGTACCTGGTACATCTACAAACTGATACCTCAGCTCGACCGACATTTCAATGCGTATCAACGGTACGCCTAATTCCTGAATAACAGGTTTTCCACTAATCCTGTCAACTTGCACGAAATTCATACGCTCCTCTACCCGCATGGATGTAGGAGCGTTCAGAATTTCAAACTTTATTTCACCAAATTGAAAGATCATTCCAGGGCTATTCGTTTTTTATTTTTCTCAGCGTCTTGCAGCATTCGCAAAAGGTCGTAGTTCGAATCGTTCGACAATTTAATGAATTCCTGCTTAGTTTCGGCTGTTATCGGGCCGTTAAAATTAAAAATAGGATTGTTTGATACGCTCACAGAGCTTCCTCCTTTAACGGTAGGTACTTCGTTCGGTTTCGGTACGTTGTTCCATTTTTCACTACTCGAAGAAGCTCCCAGACCTATCCTGTCAAGCAGCCCGGGCGTACCTACGTTTTTATTGTTTCGCATTCTCGCCTCAGCCATTCGAGTTTGATAAGCCCTTCTGTTGGCGATCATAGCAGGTGTGTCCGTGTTGTAAGCTCCGAAAGTGGTAGGCCCGTAAGCAGGCTTGTTCTTACGAAACTCTTCCATGTGCGTGCCTACATTTAAAACGGTCTGAGCGTTGGCTGCTTTAAGCTCACCCCAGGCACCTTTAAAATCTCCGCTAAAAAGCTTAGACATGAAAGGCGCTGCGTGATCTGACAAACTCTGAAACGCAGTTGTAAGCGAGACTACTATCTTATGAAACCACTCAAAATGCTCATAAGCTTTATAAGCCGCATACCCGACGACTGCGATAGCGCCTGCAACCAACCAAACAGGAGCCCCTAAAATAGTCGTGGCTGTTGCCAGTCCTGCTACTGCGGTTGTCATTGATCCTACGCCTGCGATTGCAGCTGCGCCCGCTCCTGTCGTAAACCAGCCTGCCACAGCTATGTAAGCTGCGTAAGCCTTAAATCCTGCACCTATAACAGCTGATAAAGCCGACACCCCAAAGCTAAAAGCAGCTAAGCCGCCAGCAGCTTTAAACAGCCCTGCGGCAAGCTCAGGATTATGTTTAATCCAAGGGCCTACCACGTTTAAAATACCTTTCATATCTACAATCAGGCTTTTGATCGTAGGTAGCGCTGCAGTCCCAAAATCAACGACAGCAATCTGAAAACCTACCCACTCCTTGCGGATCTGGGACATCGTGGATTTCTGCACGCTGGTGAATTCTTTGTGAACAGCTCCTGCGTATTTTTCCTCGCTTGAAACAAGTCTTAAAGCTCCGGCCAGACCGCCAGGTCCTTGCATGTTCTCGGCCAGACGGCGTACATCCAAACCGAATTCACCAAACTGAGCGAAATACTTTCGAATACTCGTTTCGTTTTTCAGCTTAGCCCCCGTGTTCAAAATAGCCAGTAAACCGGCGTTACCTCCTCCGGCTGAATCGTAGATCTTAGCGAGCGGTTTTTTAGAGAATATGTTTTTAGACATCCTTTCAAAGATCGTCGCGGCCTCTTCACCCGACTTACCCGCTTGAATAAAAGTAGCACCGTAGGCCGCAGCGATTGCAGCAGGCATTTTCAAGGCTCCTGCGGCTCCTGCGCCTCCTGCCGTAAAGAACGATATCAACCGTTCGGGCGTAGCGCCCATGTTGTTCGAAAGTTCGTTTATCGAATCGAAAGTCCTTTTTGTCTGTTTAACCGTCATACCCATAGCAGCCCGGATAGATCCAAAAGCTTCGCCAGCCTGAGCAGCTGTAAGGTCGAAAGCCACACCCGCTTCACCTGTAAATTTCGTAACGTCTTTAAGATCTGGTAAAGTGGTTCCTGCCTGTTTAAGCGCTTTCATGGAAAGGGCCACGTCAGAAGGCATAGTGCCTAAATAGTAAGCTGCGTCTTTGGCGTCCTCGCCGAGTTTAGCTAGACCTGAGGTGCCTACATCCATGTTTGCTACTTTACCCAGGCCAACCATTTTATCTTCGAACTTGACGGCTTCCCGGCCTGCTAGTATCAAAGGCGCACTGAATGCAGCCCCTATACCTGCGCTGGTACGGGACACATCAAAAGCCCCTGCTGATATAGCAGAGGCTCGTTTTTGTAAGCGTGTAAGCTGTGAAATTGATCTTGAGGCAGCGGTTGCAACGACTGGCGATAACTGATCTCTACCGAGAATAGTGACGGTCGTTTGTAGGTTTCTTGCCATTTTCTTGCGTCGGGTTAAGCTTATTGTGAACGTCAACCAAGGCTACGTACCACGATCTGAATTTGATTAGGGGCATAGCTTCAAGCTGCTCTAATGACGCGCTGGTTTTGTAGGCCACAAACGCCATTTGCTCTTCAAGCTCTTCTACTTCGCGGCCTCTTTTCTCTTTCCCGGCTCAGTCAGTTCAAGATATTTATCGTTAAGGCACATGTAATCTGCCGCAGGCATTTCGCCCATGTCGTGCCAGTTACGGGGTTTCCCGTCGAACGTACAGATCTGTGAAACCGTCGCAAGGAACATTTCTGCGTTACTGTCCGCTGATACTGTTTTATCGTCCGAAGTTGCCAAGATGTGTTTAACCCGAGGCTTCAACATAACTACTTTCTCGCCTGAGTCCGGTAGTTCGAATTCGATTGAATCTAAAAATTTAGTCATTTCCTGCGCAGGAACGCCGCCGCTCTCTGCTAGTTTTTCTTGATCAGTTTTCATTTGCTCTACTATCTATCGTTAGAAATTATTAAACTCTCTTAAATGAACCCGAGCATTTTGTTACGTGCTGCGTTCAGATCTACGCCGCCCACCTTATCGATGTTGTTTGCAAAATCCTGCTCGCACATAACCTCTCCGTCAATCTCTTCACGAAAATAATGTACATCGACCATTGACTCGGAAGTCGCCAGGGACTTAGCAGAGAATTTACCCGGATCGTAGGAGCGGAACACACCTCTGTAATACCAGACAACGTTTTCCAGAGTCTTTTTAGGTCCAGAGATATCCTCTATAACCCCGCGAACCTGAAAGTCCTGAACGTCTTGTGTGTTATAGGCTACCTTCGACATCGCTTTGGTCTTACCCATCCAACCGATACGACTTTCCATAGCTTCTTTACCTACGCCTACGTTGATCGTGCCCTGCATAGCAAGGGTCTCATGTGCTGCTGTTGTGCGTTCCACGTTAGGTAGATCCAGTTCTGCAACCAGACCTACGTATGTGTTTGTATTGATATACAGCGCAGCGTCTTTTAAAATTCTGATTTGTGCTGGCATCTTAAGATAAAGTTACAGTGTATAAATTCGTATCAATCCCTACGTTAAAAGTGATCAGCTCGCCGGGAGTCGGAGGAGCAATACGCACCAGGTATTCAAGACGTCCGTTAACGATGCTTGAATTTACCTCGTCAAAAAGTACTTCCGAGCCGTCTAAAAGACCGCCTTTACCTATGATCTGGTTCACGTAGCTGTTTCCGTACTGACGGATATTGTCAATTTGAACCAGCGTGATTTTGCGGTCTACAAAAATCATGGCGCCAAGCTGTAAAGATCTCGCGATCATACAAGCTGTACGGCGAACCGGGATGAAGTGGTCGGGCGTGATCTCTGCCGGACGGGCCGAAGAGCTGTTACCCCAAGTTTTAAAGCCTCTCGTTCCTTCATTGAGGATCGTAACTACACCCAAAGCACTCAGATCATTCGCGTCTGTGTCCGCGTTGAAAGCGCTACCTGATACTGTCACAGCCAGACCGACGATACCTTTGATCGTACGGTTCGAAGGCGATTCCCAGAAGCCAAGTTCGCGATCGGTCAGAGCCATAACCCCGGCAAGTACCGGACTGTATGGGCGTGTAACGTTTCCGAGTACTGCATCAGCGACGATAACATCTGGAAACGTGATAGATAAATCCTTATCTGATACGTTCGTGTTAATCGTACTCGCAGCTGTACGGCCTGTGCGCATCACAGCTACGGTCGTTCCTGTTGGCGCGTCGATAATTGCATGTGCCAATAGTCGAGCTTCCCAGAAGCGCATTTCTGTCACGACTGCGGCAAGCACTGAGTAGCCTGGAGCGATCAGGATCTTAGGCTCAACGCCCAGAGTGCTGTATGAGTTTTCAAGCAGTTTGAAACCTGTGCGCGCGCCGGTAGTTCCGTTTACAGTACCGTTAATCTCAGAAGCTGTAATCGCTGTGAAATTAGGCTTGCTGTAAGTAACCTGAATGTTACCAGTAGCCGGAATAGTCGTGTAGTTCAGCGACTGAATGTTTCCGTACGCATCGATTTTATAGTCGGTGTCTTTTACGTGTGTCGTAACCCCTGTTGAATCCTTTACTACGGGGTTTCCCAGATACGGAAAAGCTGTTTTGCCTTTACCGCCTGTAAGCGCTACGACTTCCGCCGTTACCGCAGTGAAATGCGTAGCCGGATCGAGTACGTTGATAACCACTATGGGTGTGCCTCCTGCTTCTTTGAAAATAGCTTCGATAGCCTGAGGGATCGAGAAACCTGGAACGCTTAAACCAAAAGCAGCAGCATCACGGCTGTTGTTCACGTACGTAAGGGTGTTGACAGGCCCCTTAGGTGCAGTACCTACGAGCGCGATGATATTAGATGGGATCTCGGGCACACTGGCCGGGCCAATGTTTGAGAATTTTACAGCTACGCCGTGAACTAAATTTGCCATTGTTATTTACCTGTTTTTTGGTTTAACTTCCTCTACTGGTGCTACGTCCTGCTTAACTTCAAGCACGCCGTTTGCCTCCAAGCCTTGCAGGAAATCGTTACCCTCCAAGTCGAGTTCGTACGAGTGCCCTGGTTCAAGAGCTTTTTCTTTGCCCTTGTAATCAAATCTGATTATGTCCGAGGCGTTGACTTTATACTTTGGCATGACCAAGTTAATTTTAGTGAAAATCGATTTTAAGCGCACTTCTCTGTTGTTGGCTATCTCAGATAGGTGCGGGTCCTTGATAGTGTCCTGGGCGGTAATCTTCGGCCTTTATCAATACATAGCCTTCCGGCACCACAACCTTGTTTCCCGCTTCGTCTGTCAGGTATTGTAAGTACCCTGGTGTCTTACCATCGAGGACATTTATTTGTGAAGGCGTAAAGTTAACTTCTGTTATAACGCCTCCTAAATCCTCGTCGCCTAAAGTTCTGAAATTATCCAGAGGTTTAAGCGGGTAGTCTTTCCATCTTATGATCACGCGGTAATACCAAATATCGCTCGCATAATCTTCAAAAGTTGCTGCGAAGCCGTAAAGCTCGCCGCTGTAATCCTCTGATTTAAGTCCTTGAAGCAGCCTTAAAGCCAGTTCGCAAATATGCACCGCGCCCATCTGGCCCCAGCGCTTTTTTGATTCGACAGACAGCTGATAATAAATGATCCGGTCCATTGTGGCAGATCCTATGTCTCTGGCTGTGTCGTTCTCCTCCGTTCCGTATCTGTCTTGCATCCACGATACCCGGATACGGCTTTTGTTCTGAGGCTTTAACTTTTCGTGGTCTCCAGTAGTATCCGGCGATTTAACCACTTCTACCTGAGCTGCGTCGAAAGCCGGACGATCTGAATCGCCTTTAAGCCTTGTCACAATCTCATCGAGTATAAGTTCGTAATCGCTCATTCTAAGGTAAACAACTGTAAATAAATTGAATCGCCGTCAAAAGCTTTCCGTGCGCTGCCAGCTGTGTAATACCTGGCTGTTTCCGGTTTGCCGTTATCCCAGATCATAATCTCCTGAACCCCGTCTGCTGATACTACCAGTTCGTAAAGCCCTGGGAAATCTTGCTCCAGATATTCCATGATCTTATTTTCCGGGGACCAGAACGCGTCGTCGTACTCAAGAAATTCTTTCTCTTTTAAAGAAGCGTGCTTAAATGTAACGCCGTGAGCTGCTGTTGTAATAAGTCCTGTTACGGATGAAAGCCAACTTGCCGAGAACCCCATGACTGCGGTAACTTCCCGGAACATGTCGGCTTTCATAAGGTCAAATTCATTCATTTGACAACAGGATTATCTTACGTTGAAAACTACCTGTACGGTTGAAGAGCCTGCGATCTCGCTTTTACCTGCGATACCGGCCACAACATTAGTCGAAGCAGTTTTTGTAATTCTTTTGTTTGTGTTATCCCAGTACAGCGTATCGCCGTTGGTTATCGCCAGCCCTGGTTCCTTTGTCATAACGTAGCTACCGGCTGTCGGCGTACGGAAAGGTTCCCCTACTGCTGCATTACCAAGTGGAAAGGCCAAAGTGCCGGGAGTGCCTATGATAACAGGAACGCCTGCAAGCACGCCGCCCGAAGGTGCGATCCATTCCAGTGTTTCGGCGGGTTGTTTATATCCTCTTGCCATGATCGAACTTTAAATAAAAAGGTTTATAAAAACCCGAAGTTTTTAGGCTCCGGGCTGTTTAAATATTATACTCCGATGTTAGAAACAACACCTTTGAAGCCTACTGCTGCGATACCCCAGTCGTGACGTATTTTCCAGCGAACACCGTCTACGTCGAATTCTTCACGTTCGTCCATGAAAGGAGTTTCTACGCCGTTCAGGAAGTTCACCTCCCACACAGGTTCGATGTTTTTGTCTGCGAACAGATAAACACGGTTAGCGTTTGCGATACGGCGAGAAGTAACGATGTCGTTAAACAGACCTTTGTAAAGGTTACGCTGCTCAAACTTGCTTGCTTCGTTCGTGTAGTCGTTAATGTTCAACGCTTTGATCGTATCGCCCAAACTTGTGTGCGCCAGAATCAGCGAAGGAGTCAAGTCGAGGTAATCGTTACCGGATAGATCCATCTGACCTTCCATCACGTCGCGAGCTCCTGCAACCGTTGTAGCTGAATATGCTCCTGTTGGTCCTACGTTTCCGTGCGTAGCGTGGATCAACGTCAAGCCGTCACCCATAATCGGCCCTAATCCTGCATTCAGGTTAATTTTGTCATAAAGCGCTTTCTCGATTGAACGAGCAGAAGCACGAGCCAACATACCTGCGATACGTAAGAAATACCCGAAATCATCATTCACAATCATTTGACGCGTCAAGTTCACTGTGTTACCGTAAGTTTGGATACTTACTTTCTCAGCAGAACCGTCTGGGATGTCTTTGTTTGTGAATTCACCGTTTTCGTTCACCTGGTCAAGGCTGCCGATAGTACCGCCGCGAACACGAGCCCACTCCCGGAAATCGGAAACTGAACCTGTAACAGCAATCTTTCTCCACGTGTCGGCGATAATGCTGTATTCAGCCATAAGCTGACGACGGGCTGCACCTTCAAGAATCACACTGAAATCGGCAGTAGAAGAGCTGATCAGAGCACGTTTACCAACTTGGTTGATATTCGCACGCAAGATCGAGTCGTCTCCGGCGTCAGCAATGTAGTTACGAACCATGTCCGTCATGTGCATACTGCGGTACTTCTCAGAACCTACGATTTCCTCGTTTGTGTAAGGCGTAACAGGTCTTACGTTATGCTTACGAGCAATCGCGATTTCGATAAGGCCCCTGGTTTTCTCGATCTGATCGAGTGTGACTGCGGGTGCGGCAGGCGCTCCCCCTCTTTGTGTTTCCAAAGGTGACTTTGATTTAAGTGCTTCAAGCGTTAGTGCTCTTACCTGGTCAATCGGCGTGCCTGCATCAATGTGCTGGCGTACGAAATCAGCGGGTAAAGCTGCTCCTGCGACTGCTGCGGCGTCCATGATAGCTAAAGATCTTGTTCTTTCAGCTGCCTCGGTCGGTGCCGGAGTGGGCGCAGGGGTTGGTATTGGTTGTGGGACCGGAGCAGGTGCCGGAACCGGAGTTGGTGGCGCTGGCGCAGGTGTTGGCTGCTCTACCGGCACTGTTTCTGGGTTGTCCATTCGTTTATCGATTTCAATTTCAGTTAATTCGCTGTCTCCCAGGCTTCTGATCCTGCTGTTCGGGTCGGCTTGCACGGGTTCTGTCGAGACCTCGTTTATTCGCCAGTTTGTTGCAAGCAGGGTGCGTATCTTATCCTCAGGTTTAGATATGTCTTCGTATCGGAAAACAGTGTATCCAGCTGACAAGTTTTGAAAAACGCCTTCTGCAATATCGTCTACCAGTTCATCCAGCGATTTACGCTTTGAAATCTTGATCGACGCCCGGATTCCTTCGCTTACAATCTCAGGGCCTTTAACAGCTCCGATCTGTGAAGAGTGTCCGTATCGCATGTGCGCATCCAAAAGAGGTGCCCCGTGCATGACTCTGGTTAGATCTACGTGACCTGGTTTACAGGATAGCACCTCGTAGAAATATCCGCCCTCAGGTAAGTTCGTAGCAACCGGGAATTCTGAGGCGATAATCGCTTCAAAAGTCCTGGTCTCTTTATCGAAAGATTCAGGTGCCGTAAACGAAATGTTACGCGTCCTGTTGCTTTGTAACTTAACTGTTGCCATATAGGTGCAAGGTATTATGCTTTCACATAAACAAAAAAACTATTTTTTTTGCACCTTTGTTGCTTGCGGTTTTACTGTTGCACCAGCTGGTTTCGCTTTATCCTCGGGCCGGTACTTAACGTCAGTCGAGAACAAAGCGTTTAAGATCTCGGCAGCAAGCATGTCCTCTGCAATCTCAGCATTCACGTCGTCTGGGTCGTACCCTTTCTGTCTAAGCGCTTCCTGTCTTGATTGCAGACCTGCTTTAATATCAGCGATAATAGCAGCGCCTTCTTTAAGCGGGTCGATCATTTCACGGCGTGGTACGGTCCAGGTAACGTCGGTTTTTGTGCTCGGTCTGAAACCTTCCATGATCTGCAAGCCTTCTTCAAACCACGTGTACACCTTCTGGCAAAATTGAGTGACCATAAGCCTGTCCTGCCAGCTGGTCACAACCCTTGCGAATTCCAGCCAACCCATACGGCCAGACGAGAAATTTACATTACTGTAGTCGTTTGCAAGCGCTTCATAAGTGATGTTGTACCCTCCGGCAATCGCCCTAAGGACAGTCAGGCTGAAAACGTCTGAGCCGGAGACAGAAGGAGGCTGCGAGAATTTAACGTCCCTCCCGTATGGCAGCTCCTGAATTACTCCAGGTTCAAGTCGTTCAGTAAGTTCAAGCTCCGGTTGGTTTAAACCGCTGTAACCTCCCTGCATGCCTGCGGGTATCGGGTTCGTGTTTGTAACCATCGCTACGAAACAAGCTGCTACCATCTGCTGGTGTAGCTGCGCGTCTTGAAACTTATCGTAATCTTTAATTCGTATGAACGCAGAAACGCCCATCGGGATTCCGCGCACCTGGCCTGGTCTTAAAGCTTCGAAAACATGAATCACTTCTGAGGCCGGTACAAATCTTGAAGGATGCGAATTCGTTTTAGCAACTTCGGTCGGATGCTCTTCGTAAAGCCAATATCCGGTTTTACGGCCTCTGGAATCGAATTGAACACCTTGCAGGATAAAACCCGGATCGGGTCCGTCAAGCCTCATCGTTTTAGTTTCATCCAGGAAATCAGCTTCAAGTATTTGCAAGTCAAAACCTACGGCGCTGTTCTGGTTCCAGCGGCGTACGATCAAAGCGTCGCCTGATTCAGCGACCGCACGCATAACCTGTTCTTGTAACCCGTAAAGGTTTAAGTTTCCGTAAAAATCACAGGAGGAAGAGCCAGCCCATTCACCCCACTTCTTCTTTATAGCCTTAGCGCGTGTGCCTTTAAAACTCGGTCTGATCCCGGAGCCTACCGTATTGGTAGCTATGACCGTGATAGCCCGTTGAGCATAAGGGTTGTTACGCACCAGGTCGCGAGACATACCGCGTAACAGGCGTAAGCCTTTTTGCGTATCTGATGTTGGGCCTCCTGTTTTCCTGTACCAGCTTTCCGTACGCCGTCCGTATCCGGCAGCTTCGAAATGGCGTTTCTGTTCATGCACAGCGGCCATGAACTTATTGGCTTCGAACTGTACTTTGTACGTAGCCAGATTATAAAGATCTTTTAACATATTCCTTTGCTGGTTACTGCGTAGCGTCTGCGCCCGAGTGAGTTATTGTACTGAGCACAGTGTCCATAAATCGCCTCTTCCATGATCTTTATGGTGTCTAAAAGCTCCTGCATGTTCCGGTAAACCACACGCTTATCAGCGTATTGAATCTCCTTCACACGGCTCGTAATAAGCTTTTTGTGATCTTTCAGATCCTGTACAGTGAACACAGATTCGTCAGGTATGCACGGATATTCTGCCATGTCTCGAAATTTTTACCCCAAATAAACGAAAAAAGCACCCATTAAACAATAGGTGCCTTAGTATCTTACCCTCCTCTTAATTTTAAAGAAATGTGTAGGCGTTACTACTGGACGCCTCGTTTTTATCTTTCACCAAGTTCTCGGACTCGATTTTCACCGTCCCGTACGCTTAACGAACCTCCTGACCCTTTGTAGCAGAAAGACTCACATTCCTTTGTCGGGATGAAATGATTCGAACATTCGACCCCCTGGTCCCAAACCAGGTACGCTACCAGCTGCGCCACATCCCGAAATTTACAAAGTTTTAAGTTGCAGACCTTGTAAATAAAACTTACTTTCTCATTGTTGAACGTAATAATCTTAAGGGTCCTTTCAGCGCCTTCTATCGACGCCAGTGCCCTCTAGCCACTGTCGGAGCTCGTAACTTCCGATGAAAGGTCTCCCTTTGTGGAGCACGCAGGCTTCGAACCTGATCTCTGAGATTCAACACCCAGCGCTTTACCAATTAATGCTACCGCCCCGTTTTGACTATGAAACCTCCCTGGAAGGATTCGAACACAACAACACCCGAGGGCCGCTACCAGTTTGCGGTACAGGGAGGTTTCATAGTCAGGACACAAATATAAATTAAATAATTAGTTTCCCCAATAACTTGACTTCTTTTTTTTCACAACGTCATTGGCGACGCTTAATCTGTGGTAATTTGCGAACATCATTTCAAGGCACTTATTGCCGAACTCGTCGTATCCGAGCATCGCCAGAGCTGCACGGGCGTAGTTCCGTACGTCAAGCGGTTCATTACGCTGAAACTTCTTGTCGTATTTATAAGTCGTAAAGCCGTCTTTAGTCGTGGCGACTTTCTGTTCAGCTGTGATGCCTTGAAAATATATCTCGTCGTACTCAGGAAAATGGCAGTAGCCCACAGGCCCGAGCGGATCGTCTACGTCCCTGGTCTTTTTAAGCTGCGTGTACAGTTCATCTTTCAGGATGTCTACGCCGAGCATGTAGTAAATGGCAGTGAAGACCGTCATTTCCTTAGTCGTTTTATTTGCCGTCTGAGGGTTTGAAAAGATCCGTCGAGCTGTCGGGCTCCCGTGTACTGCCGACCAGCGGGTCGCGTCCTGGCTGCTGACGAAAGTGTACACGTCGGTAGTATCATACCCGGCGTCAATGCAGATTTTTGAGACAGGCACCTGAACCAGATCCGGGCGAACGAAAGTTGTGTTGGCAATCGCGATAAGTTTTTCCTGAACAGTTTTGTCAGATATCAAGCCTTCTATTACGTGATAATTTATTGACCAGGATCTTTTATCAAGTCCCCAGCCTACGACTTCAAGCTCGATACGGTCTTTCTGGATATCAACACCGATTGTAATAACCATGACGTTATTATTGATCGTTCCGCGCTCATAGTTTTCACGGTTGTTATCGTACAGCAACTTCCAGCCTGGGCGCTCGCCTGAGGTCGCGTAAGTCAGACCAAGTACGGTGTTGGTGAAAGCTCGCATCTTGTTATCCTCCTGGTCTTTGGAAATCTCTTTCTGCGCGGCCTCGTATTCACGTGCGATCTTTTCCCAGCTGAGCCAGCCGTACGGCGAGTACAGCGAATTCAAATGATATCCCATAATGATATCATTGCGGCGTTCAGGTATCGAGCTGATCCACTCACCCTTAATCAGAAACTTATCCTTGAACCTTTCCTCTATCGGATCGTAACAGTGTTCACATTGGTAAACTGCTGTTTCCGGTTTACCAGGAGTCCATCGCATCTGTGTGAAAACGAGGTGCTGATCTGCGCCGCAGTGGGGACAAGGTATGTGATAATACCGCTGATCTGTATCCTCGAACTCTGACCAGATTGCCGAGGCGTTTTCAACAGTGGGAGTCGAGGGTATGTAAAGCTTAGCTTGCTTACCGTACGTGGCCTGCCGTTTTTCTGCAAGCGTTAAAGGTGAACCTTCTTTGTCGAGGTTACGTGGGTACGCGTCTATTTCATCCGCCGTGATGAACCGGATTGTTTTTGACCGGAGCGAGGCTGCTGAATTAGCTCCGGCAAGATTTATCGAGCCTCCTCTGAAACGCTTGCCTAAAATGTTGTTTCCTGAATTCTTACTGTTCGCGTCCTTGATAATGTCTTTAAGAACCGAACAACCGTTTATCATAGGTTGCAGTTTATCCTTAGAGAAATCTTGCGCGATTGCAATCGTAGGCAGAATATACATCATAGGGCACGGATCTGTTGCAGCGTACGCCAGCATCGCTATTATACCTGAAACTGTCGCGCCGATCTGAACGCCTTTTGCTAAAACGATGCGTTGGGCCGGATCTGTCGGCGAAAGCTTTCGCAGGATCTCACGTAAGTAAGGTGTCCTGTCTGTGTTCCATCGGCCTGCTTCTTTCGAGGATTCTGTCGAAAGCTCCATGTACTTATCAGCCCACTGATCTATGTAAACTCGTTCAATAGGTGTAAGCCCCTTTAAAAACGCTTGCACTAATTCGTACTCGGCCATACTTTATCGGTGTATTTTAACAACACTTTTTCAATAGCGCTGTGGATAATTTGTCTTACTCCGTGCTCTGTTGCGTCCGCCACGCAGTTAGCAGCAACACGGTCGGCTATCGTAGCCAGGTCGCCGCGAAGGTTAATCCCTAATTCAGCGAGTTGTTTTTCCATTTCGGCTTTATCAACTAGCAGACCTCGTTTCTCTTTAACTTCTAGCTTAATTTTCATCGCCTTGCCTATCTGCTCCTGAATCTTAGCCGCTTCAAAAGTTAGGGGGTCTTTGGTCATATCCATTCCGGCGACTTCCACGTCTCCATCGTCGGTTACACCTGCAAAACTCAACAGCCGGGCTACGTCTGCCGGTGTAGCCTGAGGGGTTACTTTTGCCTGCGGCTTAGTGTTACCGCCGAGGTTGTGCCCGGTCTTGGTCTTACGTACCGCTCCTACCGTTTCGTTCTTTTTAAGCTCAGGGACCGCGTAGTCTACAATGATCTGAGGTTTACCAGCCTTGCTGTACTCAATGCAGCGTTGCGAGATCTTACCTGTTGTAATCCATTTAGTGACTGAATTACTGGCCACACCCATGAGCTTAGCAAACTCGGAAACATTAAGTACTTCAAGCTTCTTTTTCGCTGCCATTTTAAAATCTTTTTAACGTAATACCTAAGCCATTTCGTTCAGCTCTGAGCAGGCATGTTACGGCTTGAAACCCGTACCCAAACAAAGTCACACCCGTGCTAGGGCTTTTAGCGACAGCTCCGTCCTCTAGAATAAACTGCACCTTACCAGGAGATATGAAAAACACGGCGTCTGCTTCTTTTGCAGCTTTGTTCCACCAAGGCGCTGAGGTTCTGTCAGGAGTGAGCACTATGCCGCTTCCGTGACGTTTCATCTTATCCAACCATAAGGTTTTTGAATTTCTACCGCTGAACGGAGGGTTTAACCAAACAAAGCCGAACCATTGTTTTTCTAAACTGTTTTCAGTTATATAACTTTTTGCAGGTACGTGGCAATACGTCCTGTTTACGGGACTCGCTGCGTCCAGGTCAAAAGAGGTTTCTAGCGCGTCAAACACATATTTAGGCGTGTAATACTCGTCTGTACCTATTACTGCCGATTCATACGAAGCCATTTCCCGGATCTGTTAATTTACAATCAAGTTCGACGCGGTTTGTAGTTGCTGAATCGCACTTGATCTCATACGTAAATAAGCCTTTATCTGTCATTATGTGCAGATTAGCCGAAGAAAACACAGTGCCTGAAATAGGTACGCTTGTCATTTGCTCTAAGTGAGCGTCCTGAATTACCGATCCATCTAACACGTTATCGTTATACAGCTTCAAAATACTGAATTTAGTGGTTGGTAAAGGCTTCGGAGTAATCAAAAAACTCGATTTATCGGTGAAAATAAAATGCAAGGTATTTTGATCAAAAAACGCCTTTTCTACGGTTTTTTCGCATATTTCAGGGTATTCTGTGACATTCTCAATAGCACCGTTTTTCATAATAAGTTTGTTTATAAGCCTAAAAAGTTTAACAACACAAATTTAGAGATAACCTTTTATAAAACAAGCCCCAGGGCCTTACTGCTTGCAACTTTTTACCTTCTTGAAAAAATCAGTGTATCGAGAGGTTTCGGGGTGCTGCTCCCCGCGCAAGCCGTTGAGGGCGGGGATAGGACCCAACTTAGAAAACATTGCACTATTCCAAGAAATATGCTGCAAGCATTAAATATTACCATGAATTAATTGTACTATATGAAGAACTTTATTATTGCATGCAAAAATGTTTGTAAAAGGCTTGCATTAGAATAGTACAATTACATATCTTTGTGACAAGCAAATCGGAACTGATTATTTGCTATAATCTTTCAACCTCTTAATTATATCTATTATGAAAGCTTTACAATCACTTCACATTAACAAAGCTATTAACGCTAAGTCTCACCTGGCACAAAAGGATTGCGGTACTATCGTTTCGGAATCTATTAGAAAACAGTTAGCCTCTTATAGTATCACATGGTGTGCGTCCGCTTTGCGCTCTGATCGTCTAGCACAACCAAAATTTATTTTTTAATTATCGCTTGCATTAATAAAGTTTATTTGTACATTTGCACATATCAATTTTCAACCTCTTAATATTTATCAATTATGGAAACTAACAGCTTAATCTACAAAACATCAAAAGTGAAATCTGGTAAAGTTTACTACATTACTATCCGTTTAAATGATGAGTGTAAAAACGGGCATCAGGATTTTCACATATCTGCGGACGTTTACGAATCAGGAAAACCAAAAACAGATCGGTATTGGTTAGGTTCGGGTACTGGTTTTGTAAGAGATCTTAACCTGCCTGAATTTCAAATATTCTTGGACTTAGACAACTGCGATTACCTAGGGAATCCTATGTACGCAACTGTAAACGGCTATTACTATTTAAAAAGCGGTTTGCCTAATTGCCCTGCAAACAGTGAAGCGTTTCCCGCTGTTTTTTGCTCTTACTACCGTTTACCTCTGGAATGTTGGGATACGTTGAAAAACGCATGTAGCGAAGTTCATTATGCTTTACTATTAATTGATCTTAAAGTCCCTGCTTTGTGGAAAAGTCAGGCAGACATAGCGATCAAAAAACTGGAGGGGTTGACAGGGAATACTTTTGTAGTTGATAGCGTACGCAATCAGTTTGGTATGCCGTCCGACGATAAAATACTTTTAGAAAAAGAAAAAATTGCGTCTGGTTATTACGATTTGTCTGCTAAAAATGCGCGCCGTGAATCCGAAAATAACGCTTTTATAGATAAGCTAAAAACTGAATACAAAAGCAAAGTAGAGGCCGTAAATTTAGAACTAGAAATAAAATTAGAACTATTCAGATTAGGAGGTAAAAGACTATTAGATAGTGCCCTGTGGTATACTCACAGTCAAACGCTTGGATTTAATTGGAGGGGTTACGGAGAAAAATTACAAGAATCAGAAATTATTGGCTGTATAGAACAAAGTCCGGTATTATCCGGATTAAAATACACTGTTAAATAAAGGTAATTAAGGCCGTCAAATCGGTGCGTCTGTCAGGCTTAAAACGTTTGACAGGGTTTACATTCAACCTCTTAATACTTATCAAAATGGAAACTATCATAACTACACAGGAGTACAAAGGCTATTCAATCGCAATCGGATACGATGACGATCCAATGAATCCACGTACTGAATGGGATAATTTCGGTACTATCATAACATCACATAGACGCTATTCTATGGGTGACGATCAGACAAGTGATTTACAGGAATACTTTGCATCATTAGCAGGATATTCAGACGATTATCTTTACAACAATGAAGTATCGCTCAATCAGTCGATAAAAAGACTTCAAAAGACGCATGTTGTACTGCCTGTCTACATGTACGATCACTCAGGTATCGCTTTAAGTACCGGATCGTTTGTATGTTCATGGGACAGTGGATTGCTAGGGTTTATTTTCGTAAGTAAAGCAGACGCTAAAAAAGAGTTTGGTAAATATGGGTACTGCAAAAGAGCCGCAAAGCTATTAGAAAACGAAATTGAAACGTACGATCAATATTGCAGAGGTACCGTACTAGCCTTTGAAATTCAGGATGCGGACGGCGAATATGTTGATAGTTGCTACGGTTTTTACGGTGACGAAAACTACGTTCTAAATGAAGCTAAACAAAGTATAGATTACCTTACCAAATCAATCGCAGCTTAATCAATTTTCAACCTCTTAATATCTATCAATTATGAAATCTACCTCTTTTTCAGTTTACAGTAACTTAATAGTTGCATTAGTTAATGACGACATTTCAGGTTTAGAAGATTCCGATTTAGCGGAATTAGACCATCTTAAAAAGCGTATTACAGAAGAGGTAGGTGAAAACTGGCATGCAGTCTGTACCTGTGGTGATTTTAACCCGTCCTTTTCCCGTCCTGAAATAGCCCTTAACCGGAACGTTTGGGGTGATTGTGAAGAACTTTACATTAACTATGTATGATCTACGCTGACATTGCTTTTTACGGCTATATGATGTTCACATGTGGCACGTCAATTTTCCTAATCTTCAAAATTATTAAATCTTATTTATATGGACGCTCTTAAAACTACTCCTGTACAATTCAGAATTCTAAAAGGTGAAGTTATTGCTGTTTTCCCTTATTATATAGAAGGAGTTAATTGTGTTACGTGCTATTCACATGTTGGACAGCATTCTGCTTGTAAATGGAACATAAACACCTTCACAAAACCAGCTAAACCCGATCAGTATGAACCTTTACTAGCTGAATTAAAATCAGTGGGTTACGATAATATAGCGATTCTAAAACGTAGAAATCATAAAACGTATTTAGCTTGGTATAAAGATTGGTTATCGTTTACAGATTAGGTAATTAGGGCCGTAAAAATCGGTGCGTCCGGTAGTTTTTTTTTCAGCTATCGGGGTTTACATTTTAGCTCTTAATATTATGAAAGATCAAATTAAAATATGCGTTCAAGACGAAAACCTTTTTGGTTATGTGTATCCTGAAAATACCGATTCTTTAAGTATCATTTCTGCTTTGCACACAAAAGGAGCGCACAACAATTCAGGCACTTCGGTTTTAATTAACGACTCTCTAAGACTTGCTAATGAATCCGATTTTGATACATTCAGAATACATAGAAGTCAGTATGATAGGGTATGTCCTGTCTATGATTATATTTTTAACAAAGGTATTTAGGGCCGTTTATCTTCAAAATTATTAAATCTTATTTGTATGAAAAATAAAATATTGTTAATCCTTTTAAATGAATTCGAGTCCTCTAAAGAGGCGGAAAAAGAAATTCCAGCTGGTTCTCTAGTGTGTTTTAATAGTTTAGACGCTATTAACTTTATTAAAAAAGGTGTCCCTAGTCGGGTGTTTTATTTAGACGACGACTTAGAAGTATGTTTATTATTTGAGTGTTTAATTGATTAGGTAATTAAGGCCGTAGGAATCGGTGCGTCCGGTAGCTGCAATAGCTATCGGGGTTTACATTTTAACTCTTAATAAATTATGGATCTTAAATATAAAATATCTCAAAAATTGCAGAATTATGGTTTGAATTACGAATCCTTAGTTAATTGTATATTCGATAACGGGGTTGTTATGCACGGAATTATCGACGGGTCAATAGATTTGAGTTATGATATAGCTTTCGGTTATGCTAAATTATTGGATCAATCTGGATACGCTGAAAACAAAGGACTTCCCACAAAAAGTGTAATTGATAGAGAAAAGGACGGTTTTTATCTTTGTGCTTGTGCGTATGGTCCCGGAACTGCTAAGCTATCGTTTAATGTAGAATTATAATCAATCTTTTCATTCACTTAAAGCCCGGTTAGCTGATCGGGCTATTCTTTGTACACCCTAACTTTTTACAGCTATGGACGCTCAAAAAGAATTCCTTCAAAAGCTTTATAAATTTCAAAATTCAGCTTCATACGCGGAATTTACGCTTATGTTCCCTTCGCAAGCTGGTCACTTATATTCCAAGTTTAAGTATGTTCACAACAGTAACGTTATCAGTTTTTATAACTACCTGGACTCTGAAAATGAAGTTTTATTTATCAATTACATAAACAGCTTATGAGAACGTATCACATTAAGTATGTCAATAGCAAAGGCCGTTTGAGATACAAAAGCCTGTTAGGGCCTGTTTACGGCCCTTCATTCTGGATTAACTACTTATACCGTATAGCTGCAAAGAACGGGTTTAAAATCGTATCCTTAACCATTGAGACTTTATGAAAAAATTAATCGTGTGCGTACTCTTAGCAGGTTCTGCTTTGTGGTATCTGATATTCCAGTTCCCTATATTCTTTGCTTTGGTAACTATTTGGTTTACCTGTCTCGTTGTGCTTAAAAACACAATCTTAAAAAGCTGGTTTTAGCTACCTGGTAACACGCTTCGTGCGAAGTTGTATTTTTCCGTTGGCACTTGGATTTTTCCTTGTATGTAGACTATTACCCGGAAAAATCGATTCTGAGACACTTTAATAGGTTGGGCTTGTCAATACCCTAGCGGGTGTACGATCACATGCCGTAGGGCACAAATCGGCAGGTTGCCGGGAACGTCTGTGCATACCTGTTCGGCACAGACGCAGAACACGATCAGATCCGGAGACTTGCACAATTCCAAGAAACCTTGCACTTTTCCGGGATCGACCAGAATTATTTTAAACGAAAAGTGGCCCAAATCGCGGTCGAGTTTCGCAGTTTGGGCCAGCTGGAAAATTTGTGAAAAAATCGGAGCCAGAATTCTGGGGCTGGAATTAAGTAGCTGAAACCTCTGGTTGTATTTGACTGCCGTTTTCATCGAAATAGAAAGGTTCCCACGAGCCGGTTTTGTTCAGGAATTCAAAAGGCGTTTCAAGCTTTTCCCGCGCAGCATCGAAATGATTTTTAATTCTGATTTTCTTACCTCGATTAGTTTTATTTTCGTCGATAATCACAAGCAAATCTATAATTGCTTTCAAACTAAATCCGTTTTTAGCTTAGTAGCCTTTTTCCTGAATCAACCCTTTCGCATTTAAATCTATATTTTCCACGTGTTTTAAAAGTAAAATTATTTTAGAGATTAGAAAAGACCCCTCGGCCTCTTTTTCCAGCGCTTGCAAAAACAGATAACTTTATTTAATATTGCAAGCAGAAATTTATCTACCAACTTTATTCAGTAACCTATTCAACTCATGCTCAATTCTGATAGGCAAATAATCCTCGATCCGGTTCATGACGGGTCCGATAACTCCGGGGCTGGCGAACATTGGGCCTTGACTGACGGTATGCAAAGCAGTTATCGGAAGGTCTGCCTTTTTATCGCTTTGGAGAAACTTCATCTCCCGCCTGAGGCGCTTCTTTCTAAACTCAAAACCATCGGAGCGGTAACGACCTCTCGCGAAAACGCCTCTGTGGCCGTTGCGCATTGTGGCGACGAAAGCGCCAGGTATGACATTCTGCTTTCCGAGGATAGAGACTTTAACGCCTTTCTTGGTTTGTCTGTATTTGAAGAGCCTAACGGGGAGGGGTCTACCACTCGACCAGATCGTGCCTTTCAAGTGTCGGGCACCGGCCTTGGTAGTTCCCATACGAGAATCGAGAAGGCTTTTTTTAATCCTGTACCGCCCTCGGATCTGTCTGCTCGCAGCCGTTTTACCCATGGCCGAAACCCGGTTAATCGCAGACGCTATCGCCCTCGATGTTTCCTTCGGACCTAACTGCTTCGCCAGATCTGCAAACAACTTTTTAGCTAAAATAGTATCAAACCTTACATTGAACATATCTCATGGATTTTATAAAACCAGAATCTACCCGTAAAAAAGAAACTCAGCCACGTAAAAAAGGCGCTGGCCGTCCTGCCGCAGCTGATAAATCCGTCGTGCTCTACAAACGTGTCAGCTGGAGAAAGTTCGAACGCATTAGCCGCGTAGTCGAGATCCTTCTCCAGGCTGAAAACGATGCGCTGCTTACGATAGCCGATCAAAATCTGGCTCAGTATCGCAAATCTCCTCAGACTGCATAACTCCGCAACACCCGCAATCCCTGCCGCAGTTGTTGTCAAAGCAGTTAACCTTGTGCGTGCCCAGGTCATGGCATCTGGGCAGCTCCTGCTCCTTGTTCTCCTCTTCTAATCCGATTTTTGGCATTACGCTACTTGTTTAAGTTGTTTTAATTCTCTTACCTCAGCCTTGATTGCGTCCATAAAATCGTCCTGGGTCACGGCTTTATCGTGTAGCCGCTGGGCCACTTTGTATTCCAGTGTGCCCGGACAAAGCAGCACGTGATTATTAACACGCTTTTCCTGGCCCATGCGGTGTAGTCGCTTACATGTCTGCTGATACGCCTCCAAACCCCAAGGCAGGCCGAACCAGACCAGGTTATACCCTCCAAATTGCAGGTTGATCCCGATCCCGGCGCTCG
>Ga0247813_10000347_pt1 | contig 47892 bp, 58 predicted proteins | sample UWRJL169409C1_FD_180719 | JGI IMG/M metagenome (GOLD analysis project Ga0247813, IMG submission 180719) | Plant litter microbial communities from Arlington Agricultural Research Station in Wisconsin, United States - UWRJ-L169-409C-1 | ecosystem: Environmental > Terrestrial > Plant litter >... | reverse complement strand
CTCGCCGACCTGGTCGGGCAGATCGTCGAGACCGTGCTGACCGCGCTCGAGATGACCGAGCCGGAACTGGCCGCGGACATCTGCGATCAGGGCATCGTCATGACCGGCGGCGGCGCGCTGCTGGCGGAGATCGACATGGTGCTCTCTGCGGCGACCGGCCTGCCGGTGATCGTCGCCGACAACGCGCTGACCTGCGTCGCGATCGGTGCGGGCCGGGCGCTGGAAGACCCGATCTATCAGGGCGTGATGACCGAGGTCTGATCGCCCCCGGCGCCGCGTCGCCCCGTTGCCGCGTCAGTCGACCTGTCGCGCGATCTCTTCGATACAGGCGTGCATCGATTCAACGCCTTTCGCGGTCAGGCGAAACGGTCCGTCGCGTCGTGTCGCGATGCCTTCCGACTCGAGCAGCCTGGCCCAGCGTTCCAGCCGCGGCGGCATCGCGTCGATCGGCAGCAACGCGTTCGTCACGTCGAACGGCAACCCCATATGCTTGGCGTAGAGTTCGATCAGGATATCCCAGGCCGGATCGCTGAACCATTCGCCGGGCATGTGATACGATCGGCACACCCGCGTCTTGACGGCCGCGAGGACGGCCTCACGATGCCGGCGACCGGACTCGCCCGATAGATCGTTATCCTGCACGATCATAGCCAGCTCCGTACCCCGCGCGCATAGGGTTAAGACGGCGCTAACGCGGATCGTCATGCTATGATAGTATCGCGCCAATGCAAGCCTGCCTGAGGCTCAAAGGATTCTCCGATGCAGATTTCGACCAACGGCGCGGCGATACCGTCCGCGCTCGATCATCTCGTCAGCGCGCTCGCAATCCTCGACCACAAGCATGAGCATGTGCTCGCCGCGCGCGTCTCGGATATCGTCGAGTTGCTGAACGCGCAGATCGCCAGCGAGCCGGCCTGACCGTGTCGGTGGCCGCGCCACCGACATGATCGGGGTTCAGCCGACGAACGCACGCTCGATGACGAAATCGCCGGGGTTCGCGTTCGATCCTTCGGTGAACCCTGTCGCTTCCAACAGTTCGGCGAAGTCGCGGATCATCGCGTTGCTGCCGCACAGCATCACGCGATCGGTTGCGGGATCGAGCTTCGCCGGGCCCTTCAACGGCGCCGCGAACACCGTGCCGTCATCGATCAGCGCGCCGATCCGCGCGTTGTTGCGGAACGGTTCCTGCGTGACGGTCGGCACATAGACGAACTGCGCCTTGGCCTCGTCGGCGATCAGCGGATCCTCCGCCAACTGCGACTCCAGCTCTTCGTAATAGGCGAGGTCGCTGACCCGGCGGACGCTGTGGACCAGGACGATCTGGTCGAACCGCGCATAGACGTCGGGATCGCGCAACAGGCTGAGGAACGGCGCTAGGCCGGTGCCGGTCGCGAGCAGGAACAGCCGGCTGCCCGGCAGCAACGCGTCGCAGACCAGCGTGCCGGTCGGTTTCTTGCCCAGATACACCTGGTCGCCCGGCTGGATCTGCTGCAACCGCGAGGTCAGCGGGCCGTCGGCGACCTTGATCGACAGGAATTCCAGCTCGTCGGCATAGGCCGGGCTGGCGATCGAATAGGCGCGCATCAGCGGCTTGCCGTCGCCGGGCAGGCCGATCATCACGAACTCGCCCGACCGGAACCGCACCGATGCCGGCCGCTCGATCGCGAAGCTGAACAGATGCTCGTTCCAATGCCGTACCCAGGTGACGCCGGCCGACATGAAGGCGGCGTGGTCGGGGATCAGGACGGGCGGGCGGGTCTGCACGGTCATCGACGAAATTCCGAAACAAGATGGCGGCCGACGCGGCGCCGGCAAGGATTGCGGGCGCTATATCGTCGCCGGCGCATGCGCGCACGACAAAATAGCAAGGGGCGGGGATGGTTCAGCTTTGGGCTGGGCTTGTCCCGGCATCCCTCGTGCCGCAAACTCGCATCCGGTCGGTTTGCGGTACGGTGGCCCCCGGAACAGGTCCGGGGTGACGGATCGAAGAACGCATCGTCCTTTCATAGCGAGCCGCCCATGCCCCATTATGGCGATTATCAGAACCTCCTCTACGGCGCGGCGTTGAGCGGCGTGCTGCCGAAGGTGCCGGTCGATTTCGCCACGCTGGAGGATCGCGCCTGCGCGGCGCTGCCACCGTCGGTGCGCACCTATGTCCAGGGCGGCTGCGGCGACGAACATACCCAGCGGCACAATGCCGACGCGTTCCGTCATTGGGGCCTGACGCCGCGGATGATGGTCGATTGCCGGCAGCGCGACCTGTCGATCGCGCTGTTCGGCCTGCGCCTGCCGAGCCCGATCTTCATGGCGCCGATCGGCGTCACCGGCCTGTGCACGCAGGATGGTCACGGCGACCTGGCCGCCGCGCGGGCGTCGGCCGCGACCGGCGTGCCGCTGATGGCATCGACGCTGTCCAACGATCCGCTGGAGGCGGTGGCGGCGGCCTGCGGCGACACGCCGGGCTTCTTCCAGCTCTACACGCCGAAGGACGAGGCGCTGACCGAAAGCCTGGTCCGCCGGGCCGAGGCGGCGGGGTACAAGGGTATCGTCGTCACGCTCGACACCTGGGTCACGGGCTGGCGTCCGCGCGACCTCAACACCGGCAATTTCCCGCAACTGCGCGGGCATGTGCTGACGAACTATTTCAGCGATCCGGTGTTTCGCGGGCTGCTCGACACACCGCCCGAACAGGATGGGGCGGCGGCGGTCGGCCGGTGGGCGAGCCTGTTCGGCCGCGTGCTGACCTGGGACGACATGCCGTGGCTGCGGTCGCTGACCAGGTTGCCGCTGATCCTGAAGGGCATCTGCCACGGCGATGATGCGCGGCGTGCGATCGATGCGGGGGCGGACGCGGTCTATTGCTCGAACCATGGCGGGCGGCAGGCGAATGGCGGGATCGCCGCGATCGACATGCTGCCGGGCGTCGTCGCGGCCTCGGGCAGCACGCCGGTGCTGTTCGATTCGGGCGTGCGATCGGGCACCGACGTGGTCAAGGCGCTGGCGATGGGCGCGATCGCCGTCGGGATCGGTCGGCCCTACAGCTACGGTCTCGCGCTTGATGGCGAGGCGGGTGCCGCGCACGTGCTACGCTGCATCCTGGCCGAGGCCGACCTGTTGATGGCGGTGAACGGCTATCCGACGATCGCCGCGCTCCGCGACGCCGGGGTCAGTCGCCAGCGTTGAGCGCGGCGACGATCTCGGCGGCGATTTCGGCAGGCGGGCGCGATGCTCCCTCCGACACCGTCGACACACGTCGCCAGTCGCCGAGCACGCTCGCGTCGACCATCGCCGCGTAGTTCGCCCGCACGCGGTCCTGCAGCCCGGTATCCGCCTCGTACGCGTCGAACGCATCGTCGGTGTACGATCGCTTGCGTTTCTTCAGGATCAGCCCGCGCGCAATCTCGGCGGGCGTGTCGAGATAGATCGACAGGTCCGGCGCGGGCAGCGCGAAGGCTCCCGTTTCCAGCGCGGCGATCCATTGCATCAACGCATCCGCCTCGTCCGCCGGGACCTGCGCCGCCTGATATGCCATGTTGGAGGCGATATAGCGGTCGAACACCACCACCTCATGCGTAGCGAGCGCGGTCAGCAAGACGTCGCGCGACTCCATCCGGTCGAGCGCATACAGCGTCGCCGCCGCCTTTGGCGTGACCGTGCGCGGCAACGTGCCGGCCAGCATCTCGCCGAGCGCCCAGCCGCCCACCGTCTCGGTATAGCGCGGGAACGAGAGCACGCACGCCGCGCGGCCGGCGGCGACCAGCTGTTCGGCCACCAGCGCCGACGCGGTCGCCTTGCCGGCGCCGTCCGCACCCTCGATCGCGAGGAGGAAGCCCATCAGCCCTGCAACCGCTCGTGGTGGCGGATCACCTCGTCGATGATGAAGCGCAGGAATTTCTCCGAAAATTCGGGGTCGAGCTGCGCATCCTCGGCCAGCCGGCGCAGCCGCGCGATCTGGCGTTCCTCGCGGCCCGGATCGGCGGCGGGCAGGCCGTGCGTCGCCTTGTGCCGGCCAACCGCCTGCGTCACCTTGAAGCGTTCCGCGAGCATGTGGATCAGCGCCGCGTCGATATTGTCGATGCTCTGGCGGTATCCGCTCAGCAGGTCGTCCGTCATGCCAAACCCTTCATTTCGCCGTCGCGCGCCTTTTGCGGGCGTCCGCGCCGCCCGGCAAGGGTTGCTTTGCGGGAGTGATGCGGTCACAGGCTCGGGGCAGATGAGCGCCACCATCCACCGCCTCGATTCCGCCCGGCAGGACGCCTCGCTCGACCCGATGGTCAAGCTGGTCGCCGGCGACATGAACCTCGTCAACGCGGTCATCCTCGGCCGCATGCAGTCCGACATCCCGCTGATCCCCGAACTCGCCGGTCATCTGATCGCGGGCGGCGGCAAGCGGATGCGGCCGATGCTGACGCTCGCGAGCGCGCGGCTGATCGGCTACACCGGGTCGCGCCACCACCGGCTGGCTGCCGCGGTCGAGTTCATCCACACCGCCACGCTGCTCCACGACGACGTCGTCGACGGCAGCGACATGCGCCGCGGCAAACGCGCCGCGAACCTGATCTGGGGCAACCCCGCCAGCGTGCTGGTCGGCGATTTCCTGTTCAGCCGCAGCTTCGAACTGATGGTCGAGGACGGTAGCCTCAAGGTGTTGAAGATCCTCTCGTCGACGTCGGCGATCATCGCCGAGGGCGAGGTCAACCAGCTGACCGCCGCGCGCCGCGTCGACCTGGCCGAAGAACGCTATCTCGACATCATCATCGCCAAGACTGCCGCGCTGTTTGCGGCCGCCTGCCGCATCTCCGCGGTCGTCGCCGAGCGTTCGGAAGCAGAGGAAGCCGCCCTCGATGCGTATGGCCGCAACCTTGGCATCGCCTTCCAGCTGGTCGACGACGCGATCGACTATGTCTCGGACGCAGGCACGATGGGCAAGGACACCGGCGACGATTTCCGCGAAGGCAAGATGACGCTGCCCGTCATACTCGCCTATGCGCGCGGCGGCCCCGAGGACCGGAAATTCTGGAAGGATGCGGTAGAGGGACGGCGCGACACCGACACCGACCTGGCGCATGCGATCGAGCTGATCCGGTCGACCCGCGCGATCGACGACACGCTCGCGCGCGCCCGGCATTACGGACAGCGGGCGATCGATGCGATCGGCGGCTTCTCGAACGGTGCGGCCAAGGATGCGATGATCGAGGCGGTCGAATTCGCGGTCGCCCGCGCATACTGAAACGGCGACCGGGTCGCCCCGATCGCCGTTCCGTTAGTCCAGCTTAAATCAGATCAGCGGCACTTCACGTTGCCGCGATCGACCGAGCGGCCGAGCAGTGCGCCGCCACCGGCACCCGCTAGCGTGCCCAGCGTTCCGCCGCCGATCAGGTTGGCGAGCACGCCACCACCCAGCGCACCGATCACCAGACCGGTCGAGCCATCGTTGCGTTTGCAATAGGCACGCCCGTCGCGGCCGCGATAGATGCGGTCGTTACGACCCAGCCGACGCTCACGGTAGTTGCCCTGGCGATAACTGTCGGAGGGGTTCCAGTTGCGGTTGTCGCGGTCGCCCTGCCAGCGGTTGTCTCGGCCACGATCGCGATCCCGGTCGCGGTCATAGCGCTGCGCGCTTGCTTCGATGGGCACCATGGCGGGCGCGACGACGGCCACCGACATCAGGGCGGCGATGATCTGCTTCTTCACGTTGCTGTCCTCCTCGAACTTGCTCCGGGTTAACGGACGCCCGGGACGAAAGTTCATTCGGGTGCCGCCTGCTCAGACCGTCTCAGGGCAGTCCAGCCCGCAATCGGACCCGGTTTCGACCTGCAGCGTCGCATGGCCGATCCCGAATTTCTCATGCAGCATCGCCCTCGCCGAACTCAGGAATGCGTCGCCGGGTTGGCCGGCAGGCATCACGAGGTGCGCAGTCAGCACCGGCTCGGTCGTGCTCATCGGCCAGATGTGGAGGTCGTGGATCCGCGCCACGCCGGGCAGCCCGCATAATGCAGCGTCGACCTGATCGAACTCGATCCCGCGCGGCACCGCCGACAGCGACATCTCGACCGTCTCGCGCAGCAGTCCCCAGGTCTGCCAGAAGATCAGCACGGCGATGACGATGCTCACGGCCGGATCGATCCAGGTGATCCCGGTCTGCCAGATGATCAACCCGGCAATCACCACGCCCGCCGACACCGCCGCGTCCGCCGCCATGTGGAGATAGGCGCCGCGGATGTTGACGTCGCCCTTGCGACCGCGCGCAAACATGAGCGCGGTCGCGACGTTCACCGCGATGCCGATACCAGCGACCAGCGAGACGGTCAGGCCGGCGACGGGGGCGGGATCAGCGAACCGCTGCGACGCCTCCAGCACGATCGCGCCGAGCGCGACCAGCAGCAGCAGCGCATTGGTCAGCGCCGCAAGGATCGTCGATCCCTTCAGGCCATAGGTGAAGCGCTTGGTCGGTGATCTGCGGGCCAGCGTCGCGCCGCCCCAGGCGACCGCGAGGCCGAGCACGTCGGACAGATTGTGGCCCGCGTCGGCGACCAGCGCGACCGAATCGATGCGGAGGCCGACAACGGCCTCGACCACGACGAAGACGATGTTGAGCCCGATCCCGATCGCGAATGCGCGGTCGAACGAGGCGGGGGCGTGGCTGTGGCCGTGGCCAGCGTGCGAATGCCCGCCATGCGAATGGCCGTGTGCGTGGTCGTGCCCGTGATGTCCGCTCAAGGTCGCTGCTCCGATGCCTGACGTCCGCCTAGCATCGCCGGAGCATGTGATACTAGGACGCGGCGCAATCCTCCCCTGCAAGGGGAGGTGGCTGTCCGCAGGACTGACGGAGGGGTGACGCGCTATCGAGAGGGTGACACCCCTCCGTCTGGCTGCGCCCGCCACCCCCCCTTGCAGGGGAGGATTAAGTCTCCCCCACCAGCCCCTTCAGCCGGTACAGCGCATCCATCGCCTCGCGCGGGCTCATCGCGTCGACGTCGAGCGCCGCTAGGTCGTCGCGCAACGCATCGCGAACCTCGACCTCAACCTGCGCCGCCGCGGCGAACAGCGGCAGGTCGTCGAGCCCGGCCGCCAGCCCGCCGGTCTTCGCCCGCCCGGCTTCCAGCTTCGCCAGTACCGATTTCGCACGCGCCACCGTCGCCGGCGGCATCCCCGCCAGCCGCGCGACCGCCAGGCCGTAGCTGCGATCCGCGGGGCCATCGGCAAGCTCGTGCAGCAGCACCAGTTCGCCCTTCCACTCGCGCGCGCGAACGTGATGCAGCGACAGCGCGTCGCACCGCTCGGCCAGTCGCGTCAGCTCGTGATAATGCGTGGCGAACAGGCAGCGGCACCGGTTGTCCTCATGAATCGCCTCGACCACCGCCCAGGCGATCGCCAGCCCGTCATAGGTCGACGTGCCGCGTCCGACTTCGTCGAGGATCACGAACGACCGCGGCGTCGCCTGCGCCAGGATCGCCGCAGTCTCGACCATCTCGACCATGAAGGTGGAACGGCCCCGCGCGAGATTGTCCGAGGCGCCGACGCGGCTGAACAGCCGGTCGACCAGGCCCAGCGTCGCCTTGGTCGCCGGCACGTACGATCCGGCCTGCGCGAGCACCGCGATCAGCGCGTTCTGGCGCAGGAAAGTCGACTTGCCGCCCATGTTTGGCCCGGTGACAAGCCACAGCCGCGACGATTCGGACAGGTTGCAGTCGTTGGCAACGAACCGGTCGCCCGATTTCGCCACCGCCGCCTCGACCACCGGATGGCGCCCGCCTTCGATCTCGAAACAGGCGTGATCGACCAAAGCCGGCCGCGCCCAGCCGCCCTCCGCCGCGCGCTCGGCAAGACCCGCCGCGACGTCGAGCCGCGCGAGTGCATCGGCGGTCGCCGCGATCGCGTCGCGTCCTGCGAGCGCGGCGGCGGTCAGCTCCTCGAGATGCGCCGCCTCCGCCGCCAGCGCGTGCGCGCCCGCCTGGCTGACCTTCGCCGCGACCTCGTGCAGCGCGGGCGTGTTGAACCGCACCACACCCGCCAGCGTCTGGCGGTGGGTGAAACCGCTGTCGGCGTTCATCAGCGCGTCCGCGGCCTTGGCGGGCACCTCGACATGATAGCCGAGCACGCCGTTATGGCGGATCTTCAGCGCAGTGATGCCGGTCTGCGTGCGGAATTCGGCTTCCAGCGTGGCGATCGCGCGACGGCCGCCCGCGCCTGCATCGCGCAGATCGTCGAGCGCCACGTCGTATCCCGCAGCGATATAGCCCCCGTCCGACGCCTCGATCGGCGGCGACGGGACCAGCGCGCGCGTCAGCAGGTCGATCAGGCTCCCATGACCGCGCAGGCGCGGCGCGAGATCGGCGAGCAGGACCGGCGGCGCGGTGATCTCGCCCAGCCGTTCGCCAAGGCTCCACGCGCCGTCCAGCCCATCACGCAACTGCCCCAGATCGCGCGGACCGCCGCGGCCGGCGGCCAGCCTGCCCAGCGCACGACCGATATCGGGCAGCGCGCGCAGCGTGCCGCGCATCCGCTCGCGCGCCGCCTGGTCGTCGTGGAGCAGCCGGACGAGGTCGAGACGCGCTTCGATAGCGCCACGCTCCATCAACGGCGCGCCGATATCCGCGGCAAGCAACCGCGCACCGGCGCCTGTCACGGTACGGTCGACCGCATCGAGCAGGCTTCCCTTGCGCACGCCCCCCGCGGCGCAGGTCAGTTCCAGGCTCTCGCGGGTCGCCGCGTCGATCGCCATCGCCTCTGCCGCACGCGCCAGGCGGGGCGCACGCAGGAAAGGCATCGCGCCCTTCGCATTGTGCTCGAGATACGCGACCAGTCCGCCCGCCGCGGCAAGGCCGGCGCGCCCGAACTGTCCGAAGCCGTCGAGCGTCGCGACGCCGTAGAGCCGCTTCAGTCGCGTTTCCCCGGCGTTGCTGTCGAAATCGCTTTTCGGGCGCAGCGTCGTCGCGGCGTCTGCATACGCGCTCGTCTCTGCCGCGACGACTTCCGCCGCCCCCAGTCGCGCGAGTTCTGCCTCGACCGCATCGGCCGCGACCTCGACGATCTCGAACCGCCCGGTCGACACGTCGGCGGCGGCGATCGCGACGCTGCCCGCGGCTTCACCGACCGCGACGCACCAATTGTCGCTGCGTGCATCGAGCAACGCCTCTTCGGTCAGCGTGCCCGCCGTCACCACGCGGACGATCGCTCGCGCGACCAGTACCTTGCCGCCGCGCGCCTTGGCTTCGGCGGGACTCTCGACCTGCTCGGCGATGGCGACGCGGTGGCCGGCCTTGATCAGCCGCTGCAGATAGGCGGTCGCCGCGTGCACCGGCACGCCGCACATCGGGATCGGCTTGCCGTCATGCTCGCCGCGCGCGGTCAGCGCGATGTCGAGAACGGCGGCGGCGGTCCGCGCATCGTCGAAGAACAACTCGAAGAAATCGCCCATCCGGTAGAACAGCAGGCAATCGTCCGCTTCGGCTTTCAGGCCGAGATATTGTGCCATCATCGGCGTGGGCGCAGGGGGCGGGGCGGGTGTCGGCGCGGGGGTCGTCATGGGCCCGCGACTAGCCGAGATCGCGCGCAGCGTCAGCCGCCACGTGGCCGCCGGGGGTGACGAAACGGCACGGCTTCCGTAAAGGCAGGGGATACCCCGATCGCCAAGCGCGATCGCAAAGACTGCCGAGGTCCCATGTCCGACGATAAAACGCTCCAGTTCTCCGAGCGCGAAGCGCTGCTGTTCCATTCGGAAGGCCGCCCGGGCAAGATCGAGATCATCGCGTCCAAGCCGATGGCGACGCAGCGCGACCTGGCGCTGGCCTATTCGCCGGGCGTGGCGATTCCGGTGAAGGCGATCTACGACGATCCCGCGACGGCCTATGACTATACCGCCAAGGGCAATCTGGTCGCGGTGATCTCAAACGGCACCGCGATCCTCGGCATGGGCAATCTCGGTGCGCTTGCGTCGAAGCCGGTGATGGAGGGCAAGGCGGTGCTGTTCAAGCGCTTCGCCGACGTCGATTCGATCGATATCGAGTTGAAGACCGAGGACGTGAACCGCTTCATCGACGCGGTCGAGCTGATGGAGCCGACGTTCGGCGGCATCAACCTCGAGGACATCAAGGCACCCGAATGCTTCATCATCGAGCAGACGTTGCGCGAGCGCATGAACATCCCGGTGTTCCATGACGACCAGCACGGCACCGCGATCATCGTCGCGGCCGGGCTGATCAACGCGTGCCTGCTGACCGGGCGGAAACTCGGCGAGATCAAGATGGTCGTCAACGGCGCCGGTGCCGCGGCGATCGCCTGCACCGAACTGATCAAGGCGATGGGCGTGCGGCCCGACAATGTCGTCATGTGCGACAAGGAAGGCGTGATCTACCAGGGCCGCGACGACGTGAACCAGTGGCAGTCGGCGCACGCGACGACCAGCAGCGCGCGCACGCTGACCGAAGCGCTGGACGGCGCCGACGTGTTCCTGGGTCTCTCCGCCGCCGGTGCGCTGAAACCCGAGATGGTCAAGGACATGGCCAAGGCGCCGATCATCTTCGCGATGGCCAATCCCGAGCCCGAGATCCGCCCCGAACTGGCGATGGCCGCACGGCCCGACGCGATCGTCGCGACCGGCCGCTCGGACTATCCGAACCAGGTCAACAACGTGCTGTGCTTCCCGTTCATCTTCCGCGGCGCGCTTGACGTCCGCGCGACCGGGATCAACGACCAGATGAAGATCGCCGCTGCCAACGCGATCGCCGAACTGGCGCGGCAGCGCGTGCCCGAGGAGGTCGCGCTGGCCTACGGCGTGTCGCACAGCTTCGGCCCGGCCTATATCATTCCGGCGCCGTTCGATCCGCGGCTGATGGAAGTCGTTTCCAGCGCGGTCGCCAAGGCGGCGATGGACTCGGGCGTCGCGACCAAGCCGATCCTCGACATGGATGCGTATCGCCAGTCGCTGCGCGCACGCCTCAACCCGACCACCTCGGTGCTGTCGATGGCGTATGAGGGTGCGCGCGCGCATCCGAAGCGCGTCATCTTCGCGGAGGGCGAGGAGGAAGTCGTGCTGCGCGCGGCGATCCAGTTCCGTGAGGGCGGCTACGGCACGCCGGTGCTGGTCGGTCGCGACGACGTGCCCGACCGGTTGCGCGCGCTCGGCGTCACCGATCCCGAGAGCTTCGAGCTGCACAACAGCCGCCGCTCGCCGCTGGTCCCGAAGATGGTTGACCTGCTCTACGCGCGGCTGCAGCGCCGCGGCTATCTGCGCCGCGACTGCGAGCGGATGGTGAACCAGGATCGCAACATCTTCGGCGCGCTGCTGCTGCAGCTCGGCGAGGGCGACGCGATGATCACCGGCATCACCCGCACCTATGCGGAGACGATGCGTCAGGTGAAGCGCGCGATCGATCCGGTCGCGGGCAAGACGCCGTTCGGCATCCACCTGCTCGTCGGCCAGAGCCACACCGTGTTCATCGCCGACACCACCGTCAACGAACGCCCTACGGCCGAGCAGCTGGCGGATTTCGCAGAGCAGACCGCAGCGGTCGCGCGTCGGATGGGCCACGAGCCTCGCGTGGCATTTCTCAGCTATTCGAACTTCGGCAACCCGCGCGGCGTGTGGGTCGACAATATCCGCGACGCGGTGACCGTGCTCGATGGCCGCCAGGTCGGCTTCGAATATGAGGGCGAGATGGCGCCGGACGTCGCGCTCAACCCGGCGCAGCTGGCGAACTACCCGTTCGCGCGCCTGTCGGGGCCCGCGAACGTGCTGATCATGCCGGGCCTGCAGTCGGCGCACATCTCGGCGAAGCTGCTGCGCGAACTGGGCGGCGATTCGGTGATCGGCCCGATGCTGATCGGCATGGAAAAACCGGTCCAGGTCGCGCCGATGACCAGCACGGCGGGCGAACTGGTAACGTTGGCGGTGCTCGCCGCCGGCGGCATCGCGCGGTAAACTCCCTCTCCCAAAGGGAGAGGGAAGGGGCCCGCGCCGAAGGCGGGGGAAGGGTGAGGGTGAGGGTGAGGTCAGAGCGATACGTCGCCCTCACCCTTCCGCGACTTCGTCGCTCCCACCCTCTCCCAAAGGGAGAGGGATTCGTCAGGCGTCGATGCTCGTCCCCAGGCTGGCGTGCACCAGCCCGCCGTCGACCGTGATCGTGTCGCCGACCACGTAATCCCCGGCGCGGCTGGCGAGGTAGATCGCCGCGCCGGCCATGTCCTCGTCGACGCCGACGCGCCGTGCCGGAATGCCCTGCGCCACCGCGTCGGCGTGATCGCGCGCCGCCTTGTTCATGTCGCTGGCGAACGCACCCGGCGCGATCGAGGTGACGTTGATGCAGTCGCGGATCAGTCGCGCCGCCATCCGCTTGGTCAGATAGATCAGCGCCGATTTCGACGCGTGATAGCTGTACGTCTCCCACGCGTTCAGCCGTTGTCCGTCGATCGAGGTGATGTTGATCACCTTCGCCGGCCGTTCGCGCGATCCGGACGCTTTCAGCGCATCGTAGAGCGCCTGGGTCAGGAAGAACGGCGACTTGACGTTCAGGTCCATGACCTTGTCCCAGCCGACTTCCGAAAACTCCTCAAAGGGTACGCCCCAGGCGGCACCGGCGTTGTTGACGAGGATGTCGAGTTGCGGCTCGCGCTCGGCGAACTGTGCGGCCAGCGCCTTGCAGCCCGCGACCGTCGAAACGTCCTGCGGCAGCGCGAAACAGTTGGGTCCGAGCTCCTCCGCCGCCGCCTCGCAGATCGCCGCCTTGCGCGACGAGATATAGACCTTCGCCCCCTGCGCGACGAAACCGGCGGCGATCATCTTGCCGATCCCGCGGCTGCCGCCGGTGATCAGCGCGACGCGGCCGTCGAGGCGGAACAGGGTCGTGGTATCCATGGCGTATCCTCCGTATCTGTCCGCGTGGTATCGCCGTCGTGCGTTCGCTGCAAACCCGTTCTTCGAATGCGCCGTTCAAGCTAAGTGTTCAGGCCATACTGTCTACGGCAAATGGCACGTCCTCGACTTCATGCGAAAGCGGCGGCAAGGAAGGTGCAACCAGTCCGGAGTTCCGCATGCGTATCCTTCCCCTCGCGCTCGCCCCTATTGCGCTCGTCACCGCGCCCACCGTTGCCAAACAGATGGTCGCGCCCATCCTGACGACGCCGGAAGCGCGCGACGCGCACAGCTATGCGCGGCCGGCCGAAGCGCGCGTGACGCATGTCGCGCTCGATCTCGCGGCCGATTTCGACACGCATGTCATCCGCGGCATCGCGACGCTCGACATCCTCGCGACGCCGGGCGCGAAGCAGGTCGTGCTCGACGACAACGGGCTGAAGATCGTCACCATCACCGACGGGGCTGGCAAGCCGCTGCCCTATGCGGTCGGCAAATCCGATAAGATCCACGGCGCGCCGCTGACGATCACGCTGAACGGCGCGCGAAAACTCCGCATTGCCTATGCATCGTCGCCCGACGCGAAGGCGCTGCAGTGGCTGACCCCGGCGCAGACCGCGGGCAAGGCCGAGCCCTTCCTGTTCAGCCAGGGCGAGGCGATCCTCAACCGCAGCTGGATCCCGACGCAGGATTCGCCCGGCATCCGCCAGACCTGGGAGGCGAAGATCGCGGTGCCGAAGGGGCTGGTCGCGGCGATGAGCGGCCGGTCGACCGCGAAGCCGGCCTGCGCGAACGAGCGCTGCACCTATGCCTTCGCGATGGACAAGCCGGTCGCGCCGTATCTGATCGCTCTGGCGGTCGGTGACCTGAAGTTCCAGCCGACCGGCACGCGCACCGGCATCTGGGCCGAACCGGCGATGCTGGCCAAGTCCGCCTATGAGTTCGGCGAGCTGGAAAAATTCGTCGCCGCCGCCGAAGCCTTGTACGGGCCGTATCGCTGGGGCCGCTACGACGTGCTCGTCCTGCCGCCGTCGTTCCCGTTCGGCGGCATGGAGAACCCCAACCTCACCTTCGCGACGCCGACCGCGATCGCCGGCGACCGCAGCGGCGTCAGCCTGATCGCGCACGAACTCGCGCACAGCTGGTCGGGCAACCTCGTCACCAACGCGACCTGGGACGATTTCTGGCTGAACGAAGGCTTCACCAGCTATTTCGAGAACCGCATCATGGAGGCGGTCTACGGCAGGCGCCGCGCCGACATGGAAGCGGACCTCGCCTGGACCGACATGCAGCAGGCGGTGAAGGAGGCGGGCGGGCCGGCGTCGAAGGACACGCAGCTTCACCTCGACCTGGATGCGGCGCGCGACCCCGACGACGGCATGACGCAGATCGCCTATGACAAGGGTGCGACGTTCCTGCGCACGATCGAGCGACAGGTCGGTCGGCCGCGCTGGGACGCGTATCTGCGCGGCTATTTCGACCGCCACGCCTTTCAGCCGCAGACCAGCGCGGGGTTCCTGGCCGACCTGAAGGCGAAGCTGCTGACTCCGGCCGAGGCGGCGACGATCGGCGTCGATGCCTGGGTGTACCAGCCCGGCATCCCGGCGAATGCGGTGCACATTACGTCCGCCGCCTTCCCGGCGATCGACGCGGCGGCCAAGGCCTTTGCGGCAGGCGGACCGGTATCCGCCGTTCCCGGCAAGGCGACGACGCAGGAGATCACGCGGTTCCTGGCACAGCTTCCGCGGCAGATGTCGGCGGAGCGGCTGAAGGCGCTCGACACCGCGTTCGGGTGGAACACGACCGGGAACGCCGAAATCCGCTTCGCCTGGCTGCAACTCGCGCTCGCCAGCCACTACGCGCCCGCCGACGCCTCAGCCGAACAGTTCCTGACCGCGCAGGGACGCCGGAAATTCGTCGCGCCGCTGTTCCAGCAGATGATGGAGTCCGGCGACTGGGGCCACGCGCTGGCGATGCGCGTCTATGCGAAGGCGCGGCCGGGCTATCACGCGGTCACGCAGGTCACCGTCGACCGCATAACCGGCTGGAATCTGATGAACTAAGCCAGCCGCGCTGACGTTCCTGGGGGTTCGTCGGCGGCGAAACACGCTTCGTCGGATATGGTTCCGGCGCGGGTTTCATTATTTTTCGGGGTCCTCTAGCCAGACTGTGACGAACGGGTTTTGGCCGGGGGGTCTCGATGAATATCAAGGCGTTAGCAGCGCGTTTTGCGCTGGTGTTTTCTTGCGGTCTGATGATGGCCGCCCCTGCGGCCGCCCAGTTCTGGCAGTGCGCACCCTATGCCCGGACCATCTCGGGCATCGAGATCCGCGGCAACGCGAACACCTGGTGGGGCCAGGCCGAGGGTCGCTACGAGCGTGGCCACACCCCGAAGGCTGGTTCGGTCCTCGCTTTCTCGCCGACCTCGCGGATGCGCGTCGGCCATGTCGCAATGGTCAGCCAGGTCGTCAGCGACCGCGAAGTGCTCCTGACCCACGCCAACTGGTCGCGCCGCGGCGGCATCGAGACCAACGTCCGCGCGATCGACGTCTCGGCAGCCGGTGACTGGAGCATGGTCAAGGTCTGGTACGGTCCGCAGGGCGGCCTCGGCACCTCGGCCTATCCGACCAAGGGCTTCATCTATTCGGGCCATGCGCCGAAGAACGACACGTTCGAAGCGCCGACGCAGCCGTCGTACCAGATGGCGAGCGCCACCCCGAATGCGGCACAGCTTGCGAACGCCGCACAGCTTCGCGCGATGGAAAGCATCCAGCACGGCCCGACCCACCCACGCGGCATCTTCACGCTGGTCGACGAAGCGAAGTAAGCCCGTCGTCATCCCGGGCTCGTCCCGGGATCCAGAGTATCAAACGGTGTCTTTCGTAACCCTGGAGCCCGGGATGACGGGATGTTCGCGGCGCTCAGGCCGCCTTGAACGTCATCGCGACGCCGTTCATGCAATAGCGCTTGCCGGTCGGCTTCGGACCATCGTCGAACACATGACCGAGATGCCCACCGCAGCGGCGGCAATGGATCTCGGTGCGCGCCATGCCAAGCGTCGAATCGGTCCGCGACCGCACCGCATTCGGCAACGGCGCCCAGAAGCTTGGCCAGCCGGTGCCGCTCTCGAACTTGGTCTTCGACGAGAACGCCGGTAGCGCGCAGCCGCCACACGAGAAGATACCGGCACGGTGCTCGCCGTTGAGCGGGCTCGAATAAGGCTGCTCGGTCCCTTCCTTGCGCAACACGGCATAGGCAGCGGGCTTCAGCCGCGATCGCCATTCCGCATCGGTATGCGTCACCTCGAAGCGTTCGGCGGCCTCAGCGGGGCCCGAACTACAGCCCCACAGGGCGGCTCCGGCGACGCTTGCGCCGGCGAGGGTGAGGAACGTGCGGCGATCTGTCTGGGTCATGGCCATGATGTAGGTACGAACCGCGCCCCGAACAGATGCGGGAACAGATGCGCCTCAGTAACGGCTGATCTCGACCGGCAGCGTCTTGTAGCCATGGATGAAGCAGCCCGCGATCCGGGTCGGCTCGGCGAGCACGTTCACCCGCATGCGCCGCGCCGCCATCTCCTCGAGCAGGATGCCGATCTGTAGCTCGGCGAGCCGCGCGCCAACGCAGCGGTGGATGCCGTGGCCGAACGCCAGATGCCGCCGCGCATTGGGCCGATCGACGCGGATCGCATCGGCATCGTCGCCGAACACGCTCTCGTCGCGGTTGGCGGATAGATACCAGAGCGCGAGCTTGTCGCCTGCGCGGATTTGCTGCCCCATCAATTCGGTGTTGCGCGTGGCCGTGCGCCGCATGTGCGCGAGCGGGGTCTGCCAGCGAAAAATCTCGCTCGCTGCGTTGGGGATGAGGCTCGGGTCCGCCTCCAGTTGCGCGCGCGCGTCGGGAAACCTGTCGAGGCCGTACGCCAGCGCCGTCATCGAATTGCGCGTCGTGTCGTTGCCGCCGACGATCAGCAGGATCAGATTGCCGATGAATTCATACGTATCCATGTGCGCCATCGCGTCCGAATGGATCATCATCGAAATTAGGTCGGGCGTCGGGTCCTTGCCCAGCTTCGCGTTCCACAGTTCCTGGAAATAGGCGCCGCAGGCGAACATGTGACTCAGGCGTTCCTTGCGCGTCGCCTCGCTCTTCACGGCCTCGATATCGCCCGCCCAGTCGGACCAGAAGGTGAGCTTGCGGCGGTCCTCCCACGGAAAATCGAACAGCGTCGCCAGCATCTGCGTGGTCAGTTCGATCGATACCGTATCGACCCAATCGAACGGCGTGTTCCACGGCAGGTCGTCGAGGATATCCGCAGTGCGGCGGCGGATATCGTCGGCCATGCGCGCCATTTCGCTGGGGGTGAAGGCGGGGGCGACGGTACGACGCTGCGCGGTGTGGACGGGCCGATCGCGGGCGATGAACATCGGCATCCGCACGCCGCCCTCGCTCAGGATTTCGGCCAGCGTGATGCCGCCGGCTTCCGACGAATAGAGATGGGGCAGGGACTCGACCTCGACGATGCCCTTGTAGGTCGAGACCGACCAATAGGGGCCGTAGTCCGATGCGGCGACGCGGTGCACGGGGGCCTCCGCGCGCAAATGCCGGAACGGCGCCTGCCACATATCGCCGCGGTATAGCTCGGCCCGGCTCACATCGAACGGATCGACGGTCGGTTCGGACGCCAGTGTCGCCATCGTCGCTCTCCCGTGTTTGCACGCAGGAGAAGCGCCGACGACGCGCGAGTCAATTGGCCTTGGCGCGGCGCCAGAAGGGTTTGGCGCTGCCCGACTGCAGCACGCCGCGGCGGAACATCCGGGCGCCGACGCTGATGAAGATCGTCACCCACAGCGCCTGCCAGGCGAGCGCCGCGAGATGTGGCCACAGCCCGGGAGAATTCGCCGCATGCCCGGCCATCGCGAACGGCGACGACAACGGGAACAGCTCGGCGAACGTCGCCAGCCAACTGCCGGGGCGTGACGCCGCGGCGGAGGACAGCGCGAACATCGCCACCTGCAGGATCGTGATCGGCAAGCTCAGCATCTGGATCTCGCGCATCGTCGACGCCTGCGCGCCGACCCCCAGAAACACCGCGCCGAGCAGCAGATAGGCCATCGTGAAATAGGCCGCGAACAGCAGCACGAACATCGGCGTACCGACCGCGGGCGCGAGATCGCCGAACCCGGCCGCCATCGCCGGCGGCATCAGCGCGCCGATCTGGCTGACCACGATGCCCCAGAACCCGACGAACAGCACGGCGACGCCGAACATGCCGAGCAGCTTGCCGAAGAATACCGATTCGAGCGGCACCGCGGCGGCGAGGATCTCGATCACCTTGCTGTTGCGCTCCTCGGCCATCGTCCCGACGACCTGGCCCGACAGGAACAGCGTCAGGAAGAAGATGCCGAACACCGCGAAGAACGCGGACTGGTGCTGCCCGCCGATCGAGGTGCCCTGGCGCGCGATCGCGGCCTTGGTGGCGGCGACGGCGGGCAGGGTGCCGCCGAGACGCTGTGCGGCGAGCGTCGTGCTGGCGAGCAGGACGAGATAATCGGCCGCTCGGCTGCCGCGGGTGGCGTAGAGGATCTGCGGATGGTCGAGCGGGCCGTAGAGCACCGCGGACGCGTCCAGATCCTTGCGCTCGAACGCCGCACGCGCCTGCGCCTCGGGATCGGCGAGCGGGGCGATCGTGCTGAGCACCGGCGGCGCTTCCTCGGGTCGGAACACGCCGCGCAACCGGGTATCGGCCGCGGCGATCGGACCGGCGAGGGCAGGGGGCACGATCGCGACGATCCGCGCCTTGTCCTGCGCGCCGTCCGCGACACTTGCCGCGCCAAGCCCGCCGATCGCGCCGAACGATCCCATGATGACGGGCGCGAACAGGAACAGCAGGAAGATCGGCGTGAAGACCGTGGCGATGAAGTCGCGCCGCGCGATCGTCAGCGTCTGGCGCAGCGTGCGGCGGAAGCGGCTCTGCGGCGGGGTCATGCTTGCGCCTCCTGCTCGCCGACGATCCGGACGAACGCCTCGTGCAGCCCGGGTCGCTCGATCGACAGGCCAGATATGCCGTGGCCGGCATCGATCAGCGCGCCGAGCAATCGCTCGATCCCCTCGCGCGGCAGTTCGAATCGCCAGCCGTTACCCTCGGCGACGGCATCGGCGGGCAGGATCGCGGCGATCGTCGGATCGGGATGGTGCGGCGTGTAGTGGACGCGCTGCGGCAACAGTCCGCGGGCGTCATCGACCGTGCCTTCGAACCGGCGCTTGCCGCCGGCGATGATCGCGAGTCGGTCGCACAGCCGCTCGGCATGGCTCATGATGTGGGTGGAGAACAGCACCGTGGCGCCGCGGTCGCGCTCGACCAGGATCAGCTTCTCCAGCCGCTCCTGATTGACCGGGTCGAGCCCCGAGAACGGCTCGTCGAGCACCAGCAGGTCGGGTTGGTGGACGACCGAGCCTAGCAGCTGCACGAGCTGCGCCATGCCCTTCGACAGTTTGCGGATCTTCTCGTCGACCGCATGCCCGAGCCCGGCGCCTTCCATCAGCGTCACCGCGCGCGCGCGCCCGGTCTTCCAGTCGAGCCCGCGCAGCGCCCCCATGAACGCGATCGCTTCCCGAGCCTTCATGCCTGGGTACAGCCCGCGCTCCTCGGGCAGATAACCGACCCGGTCGCTCGCATCGCGCGGCGCATCGAAGCCGAGCAGCGTGCGGCTGCCGCCGTCCGGCTCGATGATGCCGAGCAGCATGCGCAACGTCGTCGTCTTGCCCGCGCCGTTGGGGCCGAGCACGCCGTAGATCGATCCCGTCGGAACCCGGATGTCGACGCCGTCGACGACTCGGCGATCGCCGAACCGCTTGACCAGATCATCGGCGGTGACCGCCCATTCATCGCGCAACGCCGAACTTCCTTCCAGGCCGAGCCTCGTGGTAGCGGGTGGCTGTGCAACTAGACAAGCTGGAAGACCGGATCCGGGCCAAGGCCGCCGAGCTCGGCTTTGCGGCTTGCGGGATCGCGCGCGCCGACGCGGCACCGCTGGCGGGCGAGCGGCTGCACCAGTGGCTGGCGGACGGCCGCCACGGCGACATGATCTGGATGGAAGAGCGCAAGCACCACCGCGAGAGTCCGGCGGGGCTTTGGCCCGAGGTGAAGAGCGTCATATCGCTTGGTCTCAGCTACGCGCCGAAGGACGACCCGCTGCGGCTGGCCGACGAGGGCGGGGTGGGGCGCATCTCGGTCTACGCGCAGGGTGGCGATTACCACGATGTGATGAAGCGCGCGCTGAAGGCGCTGGGGCGGTGGCTGGCGCAGACGGCGGGCTGCGACCTGAAGGTGTTCGTCGACACCGCGCCGGTGATGGAAAAGCCGCTCGCCGAAGCCGCCGGACTAGGCTGGCAGGGCAAGCATACCAACCTGGTCAGCCGGACGCACGGCAGCTGGCTGTTTCTCGGCGCGATCTACACCACGCTTGACCTCGTGCCCGACCGCCCGGGGCTCGACAGCTGCGGCAGCTGCGACGCGTGCCAGCGTGCGTGCCCGACCGATGCGTTCCCGGCGCCGTTCCAACTCGATGCTAGGCGCTGCATCTCGTACCTCACGATCGAGCATAGCGGGCCGATCCCGCCTGAATTCCGCGCCGGCATCGGCAACCGAATCTATGGTTGCGACGATTGTCTGGCGGTCTGTCCGTGGAACAAGTTCGCCGCCGCCGCGCACGCGAATCTGGCGTTCGCCCCACGCGCAGAACTCGTCGCGCCCGAGCTGTCCGACATTCTCGCGCTCGACGATGCGGGCTTTCGAAAAGTCTTCGCAGGATCGCCGATCAAGCGCGTCGGTCGCGACAGGATGATTCGCAACGCGCTGGTCGCAGCGGGTAACAGCGGCGATGCAGCGTTGGTTGGTGCGATCGCGGCGTTGCTCGACGATCCTGCCCCCGCCGTCCGTGGCACGGCGATCTGGGCGCTCGGCCGCCTCGACCCAGTAAAATACGCGGTCGAGCGGTCGGAGCGGTTTGCGTCGGAGAGCGACGATAGCGTTCTGGCGGAATGGGCTACCGTAGCAACGCTTCCGCACTGATCTCGGGCAGCCGCTCCAGCGCGGGCCGGGCGTACCAAAAACCCTGGTGATAGCGCACGCCGAGATCGCGCAGTGCAGCGGCCTCGGCTGCGGTTTCGATCCCTTCGGCGATCAACAGCGTATCGAGCTCGCGGCACATGCCGACCACGGCGCGCACGATCGCGCGACGACGCGCGTCGCCGTCGATCCCGCGCACGAGCTCCATATCGAGCTTGATCTCGTCGGGCACGAACCGCGCGAACATGTCGAGCCCCGAATGTCCCGCGCCGAAATCGTCGATCGCGACCGAGAAACCGATCTGCTTGTAGGTGTCGATGATCGAGGCGACGTGGTCGGGCGAACCCATTTCCTCGTTTTCGGTGAATTCAAAGATCAGCCGGTCGATCGGCAATCCGACCGCATTGGCGGTCTTGAGCGTCAGTTGGATACACGCGACCGGCGAATAGACTGCGTTGGGCAGGAAGTTGATCGAGAGGCGGGCATCGCTGTCCATCAGCCCGGCCGCGAGCGCGCTTTCGATCGCCTTGACCCGGATCGCCTGGTCGAACGCGTACCGGCTGCTCTCGGTAACCTGCGACAAAATGCTCGCGGCGCCGGCGCCGTCGGGACCGCGAATAAGCGCCTCATAGGCGAAGGGCCGCCCGGTATCGGTGTCGACGATCGGCTGGAACGCCATCGCAAACGGGATGTCGAAATCGACGCCGTCGCGGCACCCAGTGCAGATTTTGCGCATTTCCATGCTGCTTGTCTAAGGTGCGATCATTAACCACCCGTCAAAAATGCCGCGGGCTCAACGGCCCTGGACTGTCAGTCGATCCGGCCAAGCGGCGGCTTCTCGTCCCGGCGCAACGTCAGCACCTCCACCCCCGTCCGGGTCACCGCGACGGTATGTTCGAACTGCGCGGAGAGCTTGCCGTCGTCGGTCTCGACGGTCCATCCGTCGTCCGCGGTCGAGACTTTCCGCTTGCCCTGGTTGACCATCGGTTCGATCGTGAAGACCATCCCCTCGCGCAGCGCCACTCCCGAGCCCGGCCGTCCGAAGTTCAGAACCTGCGGCTCCTCGTGCATCTCGCGGCCGATGCCGTGGCCGCAATAGTCGCGGACGACCGTGTAGCCGTTCTTCTTGGCATGGCGTTCGATCGCGAAGCCGATGTCGCCGAGATGCGCGCCGGGGCGGACCTGGGCGATGCCCTGCCACATCGCCTCCTGCGCGACGCGGACGAGGCGCTTCGCCGCGGCGGGGGCGTTGCCGACCAGATAGGTCTTGCTCGAATCGGCGATGAAGCCGTTCTTTTCCAGCGTGATGTCGAAATTGACGATGTCGCCATCGCGGATGATCACGGCCGCGTCGGGTACGCCGTGGCAGACGACCTGATTGATCGAAGAATTGAGGACATACGCGAAGCCGTATTGTCCCTTACTGGCCGGACGGGCGGCGAGGTCCGTGGTGATGAAATGCTCGACCAGATCGTTGACCTGCAACGTCGACATGCCGGCCAGCGCCTGCGTGTCGAGCATCTCGAACACCGACGCCAGCAGCTTGCCGGAAATGCGCATCAGCGCCAGTTCGTCCGCGGTCTTGATCATTCGGCAACCGCGCCGAGTTGCGCCGACACGAACTGGGTCCTGACGATGTCGTTGAACGATAGCGTCGGATTAGCTTCGGCAAGCATGCCGATCTTCATCCAGAATTCCGCCTGCGCATTGATCGACCGGCACATCACGGTGCTCGCGCGGCGGGCTTCCTCATGGAGTTCGTCGTCGATCTTTACGATGCCCATCAGCCATCCAATCCGTATTTACTATACGAACCATATACGGATCATGTGGCAGCGAGCAAGGCGACGTACGAAAAAGGGCCCCGAACCAGCGGTTCGGAGCCCTTCGCACATCTCAGTTACGCGTGCGATCAGAGGTGCAGGACGAGGCCGGCCATCGGACGGACGCTGCGGAATTCGCCGGTCGTCGAGATTTCCGTGCGGAGGCGGACGCCTTCCTTCTTGACCAGACCGTCGAGGCCGAGCGTCTTCAGGCCGACTTCGCCGCCGATGCCGTACGAGATGCTGCCATAGTCGCGGCTGTTCTTGCCGTAGCGGTCGAAGTTGACCCAGCGATAGCCGACCTTGCCGTAGAACAGGCCGGTCTCGCCAGCGCGGACGCCGACGCGGCCGTGCACGCCATATTCCCAATCGACCGAGCCGGTGAAGCCCTTGGCGACATTGCCCTCGACGCCGACGAAGAACGCGTTGAGCGGCAGGTTGACGCCGGCGACGCCCTCGACGAGGCCAGCCTTCAGACGGTTGCCGGGACGCGACGAGGGGATGCCTGCGCCGGGGTTGCTCTCGAAGCCCTCATAGCCGCCCATCACGCCGACATAGGGCTCGATGCCGTACGCACGCGAACCGTCTTCGGTCACGTCCTGTGCGGACGCAGCAGCGGGGACCAGGAACGCGGCCGCAACCGCAGCAAACATCAGCTTCTTCATGTACTGAACCTTCTTGTACGCGCCTGCCCCGTGTGGGCTGGCTAGGCGTACTGAACCCCGCAAACCGGCGAGGTTTCCGTCATTCGCCCAAAAAGCCGGGAGTGTTGCATTGCAGCAACAGCGGGGTTTGCGGTCGCTTTGACGGAGCGCTGGTCTCTATCGCCCGCCGTCGCGCCGGGTCAGCGCCGCGACGCAACTGGCGCGGTCGATCGTGCTGCCGTCGGGCTCGCGGGCATCGAGATAGGTGACTTTCGGCGTGTCCGACCCCTTCGGGTACAGATACGCGTCGAGCACGCAGATGCCGCTTTCGAACTGGAGTTTGCGCGCGCTGCCCTCCCGCACGTCGGCGTCGGGCTGGCCGAACAGGCGGATCAGGCCGGCCGCATCCTGGCCCAGCACGCGTTCCAGCCCGACGCTGGTATAGGGGATCGCCGCCTTGCCGACCGAGGGCCGCGCCGCGGGCGCCGCGCAGCCCGCTAAGCCGCCACCGAGGCTCAGCATGCCCAATCCCGCCACAAACCGCTTCATGCCCTGCCCCTGTGGAAGAAATGCGTCGCCATCGCGGCGCCCAGCACGGGCGCAGCGATGTTGAGCAGCGGAACCACGAACAGCCCGGTGTTCGCAAGGCCCAGCAGGAAGCGCTGTGCCCTGGTCGTCGCACGCCAGCCCCGCATCGCCGCCGCGTCCATGTGCCGTGCCGCGACCATGTCGCCCAGATCGCGACCGAGCAGCCAGCCATTGACGAGGAAGAACGCCGCGGCGGTGCCGACGCCGGTCACCAGCAACGCGGCATAGATCGGCAGCATCAGCAGGTTCACGCCGACTACCCGCGCTGCCGAGGTCAGCCCCATCGCCAGGCTGCGGTGGAACGGCACCGGCCGTGCGCTGGCGAGTGCCGCGGGATAATGGCGTGCCTCGACCGCCGCGACGACCTCGTCCGCGAAGATCCCGACGACCGCGATCGCGACCGCGCGGAACAGCAGCCATAGTGCCAGGATCGTGCCCGCCAACGCCAACGCCAGGGCCGCGGCGATCCCGTCGCTCCCGAGCAGGCTGCGACTGAGCCACCACAGGCCGACGCCCAGTCCTGCGAAGACGAGCAGGGTGACCGCCATCGACTTGACGAACACGCGCAATATCGGCGGATCGCCGAGTTGCCCGAGCGAAAGGAAGAAGGCGCGGATCATGGGCGAGCGATGCCCCGGCGTACCGCTTTGGTCAACGCGGGTTGGGGCATGCCATTGCGCGGGTTTGCTGAGGGATTTACGGCAGCGTCTTCATTGCCTGGAGCGCTGCCTTGACCAACCCCCAATACGACGTCGTCGCGATCGGCAATGCCATCGTCGACATCCTCAGTACCTGCGACGACGCGTTCATCGCCGAGATCGGCGTGGCCAAGGGGTCGATGCAGCTGATGTTCTCGACCGAGGAAGCCGACGCGCTCTACGCCAAGATGGGGCCGGGCATGGAAATCTCGGGCGGGTCGGCGGCCAACACCGTCGCGGGCATCGCTGCGCTCGGCGGCAAATGCGGGTTCATCGGCCAGGTCGCCGACGACCAGCTCGGCCAGGTGTTCGCGCATGACGTCCGCAGCATCGGCATCGAGTTCGCCACGCCCGTGCGCGCCGGTGATCCGAGCACCGGCCGCTGCCTGATCTTCGTGACGCCGGACGGCCAGCGGACGATGAACACCTTCCTCGGCGCGGGGCAGTTCCTGCCTGCCGCCGCGATCGACACCGCGATGATCGCCGACAGCGCGATCCTGTATCTCGAAGGCTATCTCTGGGATCCGGAAGAGCCGCGCGCCGCGATGCGCGCCGCCATCGACTGCGCACGCGATGCCGGCCGGAAAGTCGCGTTCACACTCAGCGACGTGTTCTGCATCTCGCGCCATGGCGGCGATTTCCGCCAGCTGCTGTCGGACGGCCTGATCGACATCCTGTTCGCGAACGAGAGCGAACTCGCAGCGCTGGCCGAAACCGAAGACTTCGATGCCGCTGTCGCTAAGATTTCCGCGCAGGTTCCGACGCTGGTCGTCACCCGCGGCGAGCACGGCGCCTGCGCGATCCAGAACGGCACGCGGGCCGAAGTAAAGGCCGAGCCGATCGCCAAGGTCGTCGACACCACCGGCGCGGGCGACCTGTTCGCGGCCGGCTTCCTCCACGGCCAGGCGCAGGGCTACGACCTGAACGCCTCGCTGAAGCTCGGTGCGGTCTGCGCGGCCGAGATCATCAGCCATGTCGGCGCCCGCCCGATGGTCGACATGAAGGCGCTGGCGGCGAAGCACATCGGCTGAACCCACGTTCGTCATTCCCGCGGAGGCGGGAACCCATACTGGCTGGCCTAGCGACTAGATCGTGAACGCTGGAGGATATGGATTCCCGCCTGCGCGGGGATGACGGTTGATTTCGACAAGCACAAAAAAAGGGCCGCGGGAGGTTTCTCCCGCGGCCCTTTTTGTGTCTTGCCTCAGAGCGTGCCGGGAGGCGCCCGATCGTCTTCGACCGCGGCCCCGTCGTCGAGCCCCAGCCCGACATGGCTGCGCGAACGGCTGTAGAGGAAGTAGATCGCGAGCCCGATCGCACCCCAGCCCGGCAGGACCAGCTTGGCGGTCAGCGGCAGCGACAGGTACAGCCCGATGCAGCCGATGATCGCGAGCGGCGCGACGATGTACACCGCTGGGGTGCGGAACGGACGCCGACGGCTCGGATCGGTCTTGCGCAAGACCATGACCGAAATCGCGACCATCATGAACGCGAACAGCGTGCCCGCATTCGAATAATCGGCGAGCTTGCCGACCGGCAGCACAGCCGCCGCGATCGCTGCAGCGATGCCGGTCACGACCGTGACGACGTGCGGGGTACGGAACTTCGGATGGATCGACGCGAGCTTGGCCGGCAACAGGCCGTCACGCGCCATCGTGAAGAACACGCGGGTCTGGCCGAACATCATCATCAGGACGACGGAGGGCAGCGCAAGTACCGCGGCTAGGCCGACCAGGCGACCCATGATCGGCCAGTTGATGACCTGGAGCACGTGGACCAGCGCTTCCTTCGAGCACACCAGTGGCTCCATCGCGCCCGACGCGACGATGGCGGCGCAGCGCCCGGCCATCTCGGCCGAACCCGGCGCGAGGATACCACCGGCGGCGGTCGTCACCGGGTTCGCGCCGATCGCGCCGATCGCGCCCGATGCGACCAGCAGGTAGAACAACGTACAGATGCCGAGGCTGGCGATCAGCCCGATCGGTACGTTGCGCTGCGGGTTCTTGGTCTCCTCCGCGGCGGTCGAGACCGCATCGAAGCCGACATAGGCGAAGAAGATCGATGCCGCAGCGCCCAGCACGCCGACGCCCGACGAACTCAGAGGGTTGCCGATGCCGTACGGCAGGAACGGGTCGAAATTCTCCGCTTTGAGGACAGGGATCGTCAGCGCGATGAACGCGGTCAGCGCGGCGATCTTGATCAGCACCAGCACCGCATTGACGCGCGCGCTCTCGGTCGTGCCGACCACCAGCAGCCATGTGACAAGCGCGATGACGATGACGGCGGGCAGGTTCATGAAGCCGCCGACGGTCATCGCGGTCTGTAGGTCGGCGTTGGGCGTGGCGCCGAACGCGACCTGGACGTGCGCCATCAGCGCGTCGGCGTTGCGCAGGCCGTTGGGGATATGGAAGCCGATCCCGTCGAGCAGCCCGGCCAGATGGTTCGACCACCCTACCGCGACCGCGCTGGCGCCGACCGCATATTCGAGGATCAGCGCCCAGCCGACCATCCACGCGAGCAGCTCGCCGGTCACCGCATAGGTGTAGGTATAGGCGGAGCCCGACACCGGCACCATCGACGCAAGTTCGGAATAGCAGAGCGCCGCGACCGCGCAGACGAAGCCGGCGACGACGAAGCTCAGCAACATGCCCGGGCCAGCCTTCTGCGCGGCCTCGGACGTCAGCACGAAGATACCGGTGCCGATCACCGCGCCGACGCCCAGCAGGGTCAGCTGGAACGCGCCCAGCGATCGGTGCAGCCCCTTCTTCTCAGCCGTCGCCAGAATGGCGTCCAGCGATTTCACGCGACCAAAAATCAATGCGATTCCCCTGGGGATAAGGGGTCGCACGCGACCCCAGGCTTATGACCCCGAGCCTAATGGCAATTTTATTACGTGCAACGCTTTAGTGGTGCGAAGCTCAGCTATCCCGCGATCGGGCTTGCCAGCATGGGTCCGAGCGGTGCACCGCCGAAGATGTGGACGTGCAGATGCGGCACCTCCTGACCTCCGTTCTGGCCGGTATTCGCGAGCAGGCGGTATCCCGGTTCGACCAGCCCCGCCGCCCGCGCGACCGCGCCGACCGCACGGATGAAGCCCGCGATCTCGGGCTCGGATGCGCGCGCCGAGAAATCGTCCCACGACACGTACGCTCCTTTGGGGATCACGAGCAGGTGGGTCGGCGCCTGCGGGTTGATGTCGTGGAACGCGATCGCGAAATCGTCGTCGTAGACACGCTTCGACGGGATTTCGTCACGGAGGATCTTCGCGAAGATGTTGGCGTCGTCATAGGGCAGGGTGGCGTCGATCGGCATGGTTTCCCTTTCAACTGGCTAGGCGGTGCGCGCCGCCTTCTCGTCATGGCCCGACACGCCTTCGCGGCGGACCAGTTCGGCGCGGACGTCGTCGAGGCTCAACCCGGCGTCCGCAAGCAGCACCGCGAGGTGAAACATCAGGTCGGCCGCCTCCGGCACGATGCTGGCGTCGTCGCCCGAGCACGCCGCGATCACCGTCTCGACGGCTTCCTCGCCGAGCTTCTGGGCGATCTTCGATCGGCCCTTGGCGAACAGGGAGGCGGTGTAGGAAGCGTCGGCGGGCGCGTCGCGCCGGGCGCGGATCGTCGCTTCCAGGCGGTCGAGGGCGTCGGTCATGGCATCAGTCTCGCTTGGTGAACCGTCGGCGCATCGCCCGCCTAATCTGCCAGACTGCGACCACCGCGACGACGAACAGCGCGATGTCGGACAGTTCGGGCGCGGTGCGCGGATGCACGGTGCCACTGTGTCCGGAAGCGAGGACCGACAGCGCGATCATTGCGATACCGGGCGGCGGACGGGAATGCCCGCTGCGGCGAGCGCGGCGTGCGCATCGCCGATCGACGCCTGGCCGAAATGGAAGATCGATGCCGCGAGCACCGCGCTGGCATGCCCGTCGCGGATGCCGGCGACCAGATCGTCGAGCCCGCCGACGCCGCCGCTCGCGACCACCGGCACGCTGACCCGGTCGGCGATCGCGCGGATCAGGTCGAGATCGTAGCCGCTGCGTGTGCCGTCGCGGTCCATCGAGGTGACGAGCAGTTCGCCCGCGCCCAGCTCCGCCAGACGTAGTGCATGGGCAACCGCGTCGATCCCGGTGGCGCGGCGTCCGCCGTGCGTAAAGACCTCCCAGCCGCCCTCGACCCGACGTGCGTCGACCGACGCGACGCAGCATTGGCTGCCGAAGCGTTCGGCGATGTCGGCAACGAGTTCGGGGCGCTCGACCGCAGCCGAGTTGACCGCGACCTTGTCAGCGCCGGCCAGCAGCAGCGCGCGGGCATCGTCGGCGGTGCGCACGCCGCCGCCGACCGTCAGCGGCATGAAGCACACCGCAGCTGTGCGGCTGACCACGTCGAGGATCGTGCCGCGGCCCTCGTGGCTGGCACCGATGTCGAGGAAACACAGCTCGTCCGCACCGGCGGCGTCATAGGCACGCGCCTGTTCGACCGGATCGCCGGCGTCGCGCAGCTCGACGAAGTTGACGCCCTTCACGACGCGGCCGTCGGCGACGTCGAGGCAGGGGATGACGCGGGCGCGGACCGTCATGCCTCGATCCAGGAGAGATTTTCACGCGGAGGCGCGGAGACGCGGAGACGCGGCGGAGCCGCTAAGAATGATTCACGCAAAGGCGCAAAGGCGCGAAGAGTGAGAAGAAGAGCGTAGGCCCAACCCGTCTTCTTCTCACTCTTCGCGCCTTTGCGCCTTTGCGTGAACATGCTCCTGCCTGCGGCGCTACAGGCCGCTCTGCGTCCTCCGCGCCTCTGCGCGAAACCAATCTCTCCGCGTCTCCGCGCCTCCGCGTGAATAATCATGCGGCCGACGCGACGGAGAGCGCTGCGGCGAGATCGAGTCGGCCATCGTACAACGCGCGACCAGTAATGACGCCTTCGATGCCGTCGCGCGCATGCAGTGCCAGGACGTGGATCTCGGCGATCCCCTTCACGCCGCCGCTGGCGATCACCGGGATGTCGACCGATCGCGCGAGGTCGACGGTCGCTTCGACGTTGCACCCCTTCAGCATCCCGTCGCGGCCGACATCGGTGAACAGCAGCGACGCGACGCCCGCGTCCTCGAACCGGCGGGCGAGATCGACGGCGCTGGTGGTCGAGACGTCGGCCCAGCCCTTGGTCGCGACCATGCCATCCTTCGCGTCGACCGCGACGACGATCCCGCCCGGAAAGTCCTTTGCGACGCCGCGCACGAACTCGGGATCCTCGAGCGCCGCAGTGCCGATCACGACACGCGACACGCCCAGGTCGAACCACCCCTCGACACTGGCGCGCGTGCGGATACCGCCGCCAAGCTGGACGTGCCCCGGGAACTGCGAAACGATCGCCCGCACCGCGTCGCCATTGACCGAGGCGCCCGCGAACGCACCGTCGAGGTCGACGACATGCAAATAGCCAGCACCCTGCTCGGCGAACAGCATCGCCTGCGCTGCCGGATCGTCGCCATAGACGGTCGCGCGGTCCATATCGCCCTCGGCGAGGCGGACGACCTGGCCGTCCTTGAGGTCGATGGCGGGGAAGACGATGAGGCTCATGACGTCCATTCTTTAGCGTCACCCCAGCGGGGGCGGGGGTCTTTTCGTAACAGGTAGACCCCAGCCTTCGCTGGGGTGACGGGTTTTTCTACGGCCGCCATTCCAGAAAGCGTTCGAGCAGCGCCAGACCGTAACGCTGGCTTTTCTCGGGATGGAACTGCACGCCGATCATCGTGTCGCGGCCAATCGCCGCAGTAACCGGGCCGGCATGCTCAGTGGTCGCAATGATGTCGGCCCCCTCGAACGCAAAGCTGTGCAGGAAATACGCCTCGCCGGGTTCGATCAGCGCATGCGCAGTGCGCGGCACGACATCGTTCCAGCCCATATGAGGAACCTTCGCCTCCATCGTGCGGGGTTCGAGCCGGCGGACGCGGCCCGGGACCCAGCCAAGCCCGGTGTGCGTGCCCATTTCCTCGCCGGCGTCGGCCATCAGCTGCATGCCGACGCAGATGCCAAGGAACGGCGCGCCTTCCCGGCGGACGCGCTGGTTCATCGCCTCGATCATGCCGGGTACGGCCCGCAACGCCGCTGCGCACGCGCCATATGCGCCAACGCCGGGAAGGACGATGCGATCGGCCTTCACGACGACATCCGCGTCCGCGGTGACGGTGAGATCGGTGCAGCCGGCGGTGCGGAGCGCGTTCTCGACCGAATGCAGGTTCCCCGCGCCGTAATCGATCAGCGCGAGCGTCACGTCAGCAATTCCGCCAGTGTCGGCAGAGCCATGCTCGCCGTGAACGCGGTGATCTCGGCCGTCGCAAGCCCGTCGCTGACGAAAGGATCGGTCGCGACCACCGCCTCGACAGCGGCCTTCTCACCGCGGATCAGGATGACGCCGCCGGTGCGCGGGATTTGCCGCCCCGATGCGAGAAACACGCCCTCGGCATAGCCCTTGGCGAGCCACGCGACATGCGCCTTCATCCGCGCATCGATCGCGTCCAGCGGCGCGACATACGTCAGCACGACCACGCACACGGGCGCGTCGGTCCGTGCGAACGGCTCGCTCACAAGATCCCCTTGGTCGACGGAATCGCGTCGGCTTTGCGCGGGTCGATTTCGATCGCGGTCCGCAGCGCGCGCGCCACGCCTTTGAACGCCGCTTCGGCGATGTGGTGGTTGTTGGTGCCGTACAGCGTCTCGACGTGCAGCGTGATGCCTGCGGCCTGTGCGAAACTGTGGAAGAAATGCTCGAACATCTCGGTATCCATGCCGCCGAGGCGCGTCTGCGAGAACAGGTCCTTCCACACCAGCCAGGGCCGCCCGGAAATATCCAGCGCCACCCGCGTCAGCGTCTCGTCCATCGGCGACAGCGCGTCGCCGTACCGCGTGATGCCGCGTTTATCGCCGAGCGCCTGCGCGAACGCCTGGCCGATCGCGATACCGGTATCCTCGACGGTGTGGTGCTCGTCGATGTGCAGGTCGCCCTTGGTGCGGACGGTAAGGTCGATCAGCGAATGGCGCGAAAGCTGTTCGAGCATGTGATCTAAGAAGCCGACGCCGGTCGACACGTCGTAGACGCCGGTGCCGTCGAGGTTGACGGTGACGTCGATCGCCGTCTCGGCGGTGGAGCGGGAGATCGTGGCGGTGCGCATGGCACCCCCATAACGCACGCACCGGCGCATGCAATCTTGACCCCCCTTCGAATGGCGCTACCCAAGGGCATATGAGCGATGGCCTAACCGATAGTCTGATTCCGTACGACGAGATCGTCCAGGAAGCCCTGCGTGCCGTGGTCGGCCGCGTGCTCGGATCAGTCGCGGAGGCCGGCGGGCTGCCCGGTGAGCATCATTTCTACATCACCTTCAAGACGCAGGCGCCCGGCGTCGACATCCCCAAGCGACTGATCGAGCGGTTTCCGGACGAGATGACGATCGTCATGCAGAACCGTTACTGGGATCTGGTCGTCGACGACGAGCGGTTCTCGATCGGGCTGAGCTTCAACCAGGTGCCGTCGAAGCTGGTCATTCCCTATTCGGCGATCACCGGTTTCCAGGATCCCGCGGTGAGTTTCGAACTGCGCTTCCAGGCGCAGGAAGGGCTCGACGACGGCCCGGCCGGGCATGAGGAAGCCGAGAATGACGGCCCTACCGTGACTCCGGCAGAAGATGGCTCGAACGTCGTCAGCGTGGATTTCAAGCGGAAGAAATAACGCCCTCTCCCATCGGGAGAGGGAAGGGGCCCGCGCCGTAGGCGTGGGAAGGGTGAGGGCGATGTTCGCGTTACGTCGCCCTCACCCTTCCGCCGCCTTGCGGCTCCCTCCCTCTCCCGATGGGAGAGGGATATTGTAACCGTTCCGGCGGTTGTCTCTGGATGACCAACACCCGAACCGAAACCGACTCGATCGGCCCGATCGAAGTCCCCGCCGACGCTTATTGGGGCGCACAGACCGAGCGTAGCCTCGAGAACTTCCCGTTCGGCGCGCGCGAGCGGATGCCGATCGAGATCGTCCACGCGTTGGCGCTGGTCAAACAGGCGGCGGCGCGGGTCAACCGTACGCACGGATTGTCGTCGGAAAAGGCTGACGCGATCGAGTCGGCGGCCGCTGAAATAGTCGCAGGCCAGCTCGACGACCAGTTCCCGCTGGTGATCTGGCAGACCGGCAGCGGCACGCAGTCGAACATGAACGTCAACGAGGTGATCGCCGGTCGCGCCAACGAGGTGCTGACGGGCGCGCGTGGCGGCAAGTCGCCGATCCATCCCAACGACGACGTCAACATGGGGCAGTCGTCGAACGACAGTTTCCCGACCGCGCTGCACATCGCGGCGGCGCTCGCCGCGACCAAGCGCCTGCTACCCGCGCTGCAACGGCTGGAGGATGCGCTGTTCGCCAAGGCGGCGGCGTGGGACGACATCGTCAAGATCGGCCGCACCCACCTGCAGGATGCGACGCCGCTGACGCTCGGGCAGGAGTTCTCGGGCTATGGCGCGCAGTTGAAGCTGGCGCGCGTGCGGATCGAGCCGTTCGTCACGCACGCACTGGCGCGGTTGGCGCAGGGCGGGACCGCGGTCGGCACCGGGCTGAACGCGCCCGCCGGGTTCGGCGAGGCCTTCGCGAAGGAAGTGAGCGCGCTGACCGGTTTCGCGTTCGAGACCGCGCCCAACAAGTTCGAGGCGTTGGCGAGCAACGACACGCTGGTCGATTTCTCGGGACGGCTGAACAGCCTGGCGGTCGCGCTGACCAAGATCGCCAACGACATCCGCCTGCTCGGGTCGGGGCCGCGCTCAGGGCTCGGCGAACTCGATCTGCCGGCGAACGAGCCCGGTAGCTCGATCATGCCGGGCAAGGTCAACCCAACGCAGTGCGAGATGCTGACGATGGTCGCGGGCCAAGTGATCGGCAACCACATGGCGATCACCGTCGGCGGCATGCAGGGACACCTGGAACTCAACGTCTTCAAGCCGCTGATCGGTGCGAACGTGCTGCGGTCGATCGACCTGCTCAGCGTCGGCATGGAGTCGTTCGCGCTGCGCTGCGTCGACGGGATCGAACCCAATCGCGGTCGCATCGCCGAACTGGTCGAGCGATCGCTGATGCTGGTCACCGCGCTCGCGCCGGAGATCGGCTACGACAACGCCGCCAAGATCGCCAAGCATGCGCATGCCGAGGGGCTGACGCTGAAGGAAGCGGGCTTGGCGCTCGGACTGGTCGATGCGGCGACGTTCGACCGGGTGGTGCGGCCCGAAGACATGCTGGGCCGCTGACGACGGAACGGAAGCGCGGTTCGATCGCTTCTCCGCTGAACCAAGGAGAATGACGTGGGTGCGACGACGATAGGGGCGCTGATCGGCGCGGGGATCGATTCGATGAGCGGCGACGACGGCAACGCCGACGGCGCGATCATCGGCGCGATTACGGCCAATGTGCTGAAGGTCGTGGTGCCGATGGCGGTGACCTATGCGATCGGCTGGGCCGTGCTGCGCGGCGCCGCCGAACTCAAGGATCAGGTTTTTGGAGAGGTGAAGTCATGATCGGACGGATTGTCAGCGCATTGGTCGGCCGCGAAATGGGTCGTCGCGAAGGCGGCAGCGGTACCAAGGGCGCGATCGCTGGCGTGGTCGCGATGAGCGCGATGCGGCGGATGGGGCCACTCGGCCTGCTGCTGGGCGGCGGCTATGCGGCCAAGAAGGCGTATGATCGCAACAAGGCACGCAGGAACGGGTATTGATTTACCGCAGGATTGACTGACAGGCCGTCGATGGGTTGACGCCCATGGGCGGCCCGCGGCAAAGGCGCGCATGCCCCATAGCATTCAGTCCGATCTCCATGGCTTTCGCCGCCGCGGTGTGTTGTTCGTCCTGTCCTCGCCCTCGGGTGCCGGCAAGTCCACGATCGCGCGCAGATTGCTCGCCGACGAACCCGAACTCGCCATGTCTGTGTCGGCGACGACTCGTTCGATGCGACCCGGCGAGGTCGAGGGCAAGGACTATCACTTCGTCGATCTCGAGGAATTCCGCCGGATGGTGGCGGAGGACGAGTTCCTCGAATGGGCGCACGTTTTCAACCACCGCTACGGCACGCCCAAGGCGCAGGTCGAGGCGATGCTGGACGCCGGCAAGGACGTCCTCTTCGACATCGACTGGCAGGGCGCGCAGCAGCTGTTCCAGATTTCCGGCGCCGATGTCGTTCGCGTCTTCATCTTCCCGCCGTCGATGGAGGAACTCCACCGCCGCCTGACCAGCCGGGGGACCGATACCACTGAGGTGATCGACGCACGCATGGCGCGGGCGGCTAACGAGGTCAGCCACTGGGACGGCTACGATTATGTGCTGGTCAACGACGATGTCGACAGCTGCATCCGCGGTGTGAAGACCATTCTTGCGGCGGAACGGCTGAAGCGGTCGCGGCAGCAGGGGTTGATCGGCTTCATCCGGCGGCTGACGCGCTAGCCCAGCAGCCTCAGGAACCGCACGCCCTGATCGAACTCGCGGCGCTTGGCTTCGCGCGATTGGGCGGCCTGCCAGTCCTCGCCCCACATCTCGACCGACCAGTCCTCGTCGATCCCAGCTGCGGCCCAGGCGTCGTCGGCGTCGATATGCCGCTCGATCAGCGCCAGCGCGATCACCAGCGACCCGGTCAGCGTCACCAGCGGCGACAATCCGGCGAGCGCGAAGCTGTCGAACGCGGCCATTGCCGCCCCTAGGCGCGCGATCGTCTGCGGTGGTTGCGCGACGTGCATGACGCCTGATGTGATTTCGAACCGAACGTCGTACCGATGCGCCGCCCAATCGAGCAGCGGATCCCAGGCGGCGGCCTGGCGCTCGACCAGCAGCGGCGGGCCGTCCGCGCGGTAGCAGAGCAGATCGCTTTCCGCATACCGCGCGAGCCCGGCCGCAAAGCCGGCCTGATCCGCCGCAATCGGATCGATCGCGGCGTTGGCGAGTCCGGTCAGCGGCATCGTGCGCGGATCGATCGTCTCGCCGACCGCGCGCCATTCGTCAGCCACCGCCTCTGCCAAGGCGTCGGTTGGTAGTACCAAAGCTCGTCTTCCGGGTGTCCGCACCGGCTTGCCGTCGAGCGTGACGACGCGGTCGGCGTCGATCGCCACGTCGGTCCAGAACCGTTTCATGCCGGCGGTGTCCGCCAGCGATGGGCGAGCGCTTTCGGCACTACCGCGATCAGCAGCAGTGCGGACAGCACGAGCGCGACGCCGAGCGCCTTTTGCGGCCACGCATAGGCGCGCCCGATCAGCACCAGCCCGAACAACGCGCCGGCCGCACCCGCCAGCCGGACGCCGACGATCGCCAGCCAGCGCCCCTGCGCCTGTCGATCGTCGCTCATGGGCGTATCACCAGGCGGGGAAGGTCTGCGACCGCGGTCGCGACGACATCGGCCCCGGCATCGGCAAGTTCGTGCACGCCGTGATAGCCCCACGCTACGCCGACGGCGCGGACGCGCGCTGCCTTGGCCATCGCCATGTCGAAGCTCGTATCGCCGATCATTGCGGTGTCTTCCGCGCTCGCGCCTGCCTCGGCCATGGCGGCCAGCAGCATCGCCGGGTCGGGCTTCGACGGATGCCGGTCGGCGGTCTGCAGCGTCACGAAGCGGTCGGTGATCGCGTGATGTTCGAGGATATGCGCGAGGCCGCGGTCGGACTTGCCGGTCGCGACGCCGAGCAGCCAGCCGTCCTCGACCAGGTCGCGCAGGACGTCGGCGATGCCGTCGAACAGCGGCTCGTCGATCAGCGTGCCGTTCGACCGCATGGCACGGAACGCGTCCTTGTAGCGCTCGGCCAGCATGCGGTGCGTCGGTTCGTCGGCTTCGGGCAGCAATACACGCATCGCCTCGACCAGGCTCAACCCGACGATCCGCCGAATCGCCGCGCGCGGTGGCGATTGCAGGCCGGACTCCACGAATGCGCGTTCGCAGGCGATGCAGATGTTGGCCTGGCTGTCGACGAGCGTTCCGTCGCAATCGAACACGGCAAGGCGGGTCATGCCATCGCCTCCGCCAGTGCGGTATTGCCGCCCGCAACAAGTCCGGCGACGATGCCGGCCCGATCTGCGAGGCTTTTGTTCTGGCCTAGTTTCGTGGTGCCGCGGATCGCCGTGACGGTGACCTCGAACCCGCGGATGCCGCCGCGCATGCGTGCGAACACGGTCTCGTCCATCTTGTCCTGCGACCAGGGGTCATCGGGATTGACGCGCGGTTCGTGGAATTGTGCGAGCGCGTCGAGCTGTTCGACCAGCGTCGCATCGTCGATCGCGTGGGCTACGCCGTCGATCTCGATCGCCACATAGTTCCAGGTCGGCACCTGGTTGGTGTGGTCGACATACCAGTTCGGGCTGACATAGCCGTGAACGCCGACGACGCTGACGAGCACGGTCGAGCCATCGAGATGTGCTGTGGCCCGGTTGGCGCGGGCGACATGAAACTGCAGCCGGCTTCCGGCCCGGGTCACCGGCGCGTGGACGACCATCGGCCCATCGTCGGTAGCCACGAAGATATGCGCGAAGCCGATCGCGGCCGCGTCTTCGATCGACCGGATATCATCCTCCGCCCGGAAGGCCGGGTTGGGATGCATCAGCGCTTGGCCCCACCCATGGGGCCCGATTTCGGTGCGCCCTTGGGCTTGACGCCGCCGGGCTTGCCCGCCTTCGCGCCACCCGAGCGAGCGCCAGCGCGGGGCTTGTCGTCCTGCGCACCGCGGCTGCGGCGTTCGCCGCGATGTTCCTTGCGCATGACTTTCGAGTGGGCCTTGGCGCGGCTTTTCAGCTGCTCCTTCGACATCGGCGTCTTTTCCTCGAGCACCAGCGCGTCGCCGAGCTTCTCATCGAAGCCGAGTTGGACGAGGCTCTCGGCGAAGTGCGTCGGCAACTCGGCGGTGACGTCGATGTTGCCACCATCGGGGTGGTCGACCTTGATGCGGCGCGCGTGCAGATGCATTTTGCGCGAAATGCCGCCGGTCAGGAACGCCGCCGCGCCGCCATATTTGCCATCGCCGACGATCGGATGGCCGATCGCCGCCATGTGCACGCGCAGCTGGTGGGTGCGGCCGGTGAAGGGCTGCAGCTCGACCCAGGCGGCACGGTTGCCGGCGCGCTCGATCACGCGGTAGCGGGTGCGGGCTGGCGCGCCCTCGGCCTCGTCGACGTGCATCTTCTCGCCGCCGGTGCCGGGTTGCTTGGCGATCGGCAGTTCGATCATGCCGTCCTCGATCGACGGCACGTCGACGACCAGCGCCCAATAGACTTTTCGCGCGGTGCGGCCCGAGAACGCTTTCGCGAAGAATGCCGCCGCGCGGCTGGTGCGCGCGACCAGCAGCGCGCCAGACGTATCCTTGTCGAGGCGGTGGACTAGCTTCGGCCGCCCCTCGTTGTCGTATTGGAGGGCATCCAAAAGTCCGTCGACGTGCTGCGTCGTCTTGGTGCCGCCCTGCGTCGCGAGGCCGGGGGGCTTATTGAGGACGAAGGCCTGGAAATCCTTGTGGATCACCATGCCCTGCGCGAGTTCGGTTTCCTCGTCGGACAGGATCACGCGCTCGCGGACACGCTTGGGCTTGTCCTCGTCCGCGCTGGCTTTGTCGGCTTCGGGCGGGGGAACGCGCAGCATCTGGCCGGCGGCGATGCGGTCGCCCGGCGTCGCGCGCGCGCCGTCGACGCGCAACTGGCCGGTGCGCGCCCACATCGCCACCGTCGTGTAGCTGGTGTCGGGCAGATGCCGCTTGAACCAGCGATCCAGGCGGATGCCGTCGTCGTCGAACCCGACATTGTATTCGCGGACGCCGGCGTCCTTGCTGTCGCTCTTGCCCGCGGTCATGCGACGGTCCTGGTCAACGAGAGCCCGGCGAACAGTGCGGCGATCGAGCCTGCGACCGACACCAGCACATAGCCGAACGCGATGCCGGTCTGGCCGCGCTCGATCATCGTCACGGCGTCGAGCGAGAAGCTGGAAAAGGTCGTGAAGCCGCCCAGCACGCCGACGCCGAGCAGCAGCCGCCAGGTTCCGCCATCGCCGACACGCGCCAGCGTGCCGACCAGGGCGCCCATCAACAGGCCGCCGATCAGGTTCACGGCAAGCGTACCGTAGGGGAGGGCGGGACCGAACAGCGACAGCGTCGCGAGGCCCGTCAGATAGCGCGCGCCGGAGCCGAAGGCACCGCCGAGCATGACATAGAGAAGAGACATGCGCGTCCCCCTAGCGCGAATCGCGGCGGTTCGGAAGCGGCGCGTCAGATGCCGGCGTTGGAGACCAGATCGACGTCGCTGCCGCCGCCCGGCCGTGCGCTGACATAGACGACATAGGCGTCTTCACCGCGCGTGCCGCCCAGCACATGCTGCGCGCCGTCGGTGCGATGCCCGGCCGAATAACCGGCGCCGGTCGCCTTGGTATAATAATAGTCGATCAGGCGGCCGACCGCGGCAGTGCTGGCGAAGCTGACGACGCGCAGGCGGCATCCGTTGCTGTCGGCGCCGGCCGCTTCGGACAAGCGCGCATCGGGATAGAGCGGCAGGTCGGCGGGCAGGCGGTTCGCCCAGCCGGCGCCGTAGCCGAGCGTCGCCGCGCAGGCGGCGGTGCGCGCATTGGCCTGGCGTTCGGCGAGTGCGCCTAGCGTCAGCGCGCCCTTGGCGGCCTTGCACTCGGGACAATCGGCATTGGCTTCGGGGGCATGCTTCAGCGACGCCGGGTCGGTCGGATCCGTGCGCGCGGCGACACCGTCCGGTGGCACCGCACCACTGTCGGGGCGGGGCGGCGGGCGTACCGCGTTGCCGTTGGAGGATTGCGCGAGTGTCGGATCGACCATGATCTGATCGGCGAGCGCGGCGGTCAGCGCTGGGTCGCGCGTGTTGCCGGTGCCGGTCGCGGTCAGTTCCGCATCAAGGCTGTTGAGATCCTGCTGGCCTGCGGGTGTCTTGTCACAGGCAATTAACGCCAGGGGCAATGCCAGAAGCGAAATACGAAGCGCGCGAATCGAGGTCATGACCGCGACCATAGCGCAGCGTGCGTCAAGAAACCGTTTGCATGCGCGGGCGACCGAGGCTTGTCGCCGGTTGGGGCGTGCGCCATATTCCGGGCATGCTCAATCTCGTCTCCATCCTGATCGGCGTCGTCACCCTGGCGCTTGGACTCGTCGCGTTCATTCCCCTGCTCGGGTGGATGAACTGGCTCGTCATTCCCATCGGCATCGTCGGCGCGGCGGTCGGTGCGCTGTCGTCGAGCAATGGCGGGCGCAACCTGAACATCGTGCTGATCATCATCTTCACGCTGCGCCTCATGCTGGGCGGCGGCATCTTCTAAGCGGTCCATCCTCCCCCGGTCGGGAAGGATGGACTCCTCAGCGCTTACGCGAGCGTGTGCTCGAGCGTGATGTCGGCGTTCAGCACCTTCGAGACCGGGCAGTTCGCTTTGGCGTCTGCGGCGATCGTCTCGAACTCTTCCGGCGTGATGCCGTCGACCTGTGCCTTCAGCGTCAGCGCCGACTTGGTGATCTTGAAGCCGTCACCGTCCTTGTCGAGCGTGACCTTGGCACTCGTCTCAAGCGTGCCCGCCGAATAGCCCTTGCCCGCGAGCGCGAAGCTCAGCGCCATCGTAAAGCAGCTGGCATGTGCGGCGGCAATCAGTTCCTCAGGGTTGGTGCCGGGTTCGTCGCCGAACCGTGTACCGAAGCCGTACGGATTGTCGGACAGGACGCCCGACTGGGTCGAGACATGGCCCTTGCCGTCCTTGCCGAGGCCTTCATATTTTGCCGAAGCGCTGCGTGTCGTCATGCGATATCTCCAAATGAAAAGGGCGCCCACGATGATCTCGTGAGCGCCCCGATTGTTCCGTCGCCCGGCTACGCGCCGGGCCATGCCGTTTAGCGGCAGCGACGGTTGTTGTTGCTCGATCCCTTGTCGATCGCGCGACCGGCGAGGCCGCCGAGTACCGCGCCACCGAGCGTGCCGACCGTGCGGTCACCGCGGGTATCGACCGTGCGGCCGAGCAGGGCACCACCGACGCCGCCGATGATCGTCCCGGTCGTGCCGTTGTTCTTCTTGCAATAGACCCGACCGTCGCGACCACGCCATTCGCGGCGCGCTTCGGCCGACGAGACCGGAACCAGCATCGTCGGCAGGACCATCGCGGTGCACCCCAGTGCCAAAATCATCTTACGCATAATCTTACTCCCGTTTTTAAATACCGTGACCGTAACGTTGACCGGATACGCTCGGTTGCATGAACGTAAAACAACCGCACGTTCAGGATGGCAAAGGGTTCCCCGGCGCGCGAAGTCGGTTAGACGGCAAGCATGCTTCCCACGCCGATATTGCCCGTCACGATCCTGCCCGTCGCAGCGCCATGGGCCGATCTGGCCGGGCTGGCGGTGTTTGCTGCGTCAGGTGCGCTGGCGGCGGCGAAGCGCGGGCAGACCGCCGTGACTCTCGCCTTCTTCGCGCTGATCACCGGCGTAGGCGGCGGGACGGTCCGCGACCTGCTGATCGGAGCGCCGGTCTTCTGGGTGCATGACGCGCGCGCCGCGGCGGTCTGCCTGGCGGTCGCGATGCTGATCTGGACCACGCCCGAACGCTGGTGGAAGGACGAAGCGCTCGACTGGTTCGATGCGGTCGGGCTGACCGCCTATGCGGTGTACGGCGCGGCGAAGGCGATGCGCTATGGCATCCCGCCGGTACCCGCCGCGGTGATGGGCGTGGTGGCGGCGTGCGTCGGCGGGATCATCCGCGACGTGCTGGCCGGCGAGCCATCGATCCTGATGCGGCCGGAACTCTACGTCACCGCCGCGGCGCTGTCGTCGGCGACCTATGTCGTGCTGGTCCTGATCGGCGTGCCGACGGCATGGGCTGCGGTGATCGCCGCCAGCGCAGGCTTCGTGCTGCGCGCGGCGGCGATCCGCTTCCACCTCGCGTTGCCGGCATATCGCGGGCGGCGTTGAGCGTCAGAAGAGGCGCTTCAGCAAGCCGACATTGGTCTTGCCGAGCTCGATCACGGAGTCGCCGCGGCCGCTGATGATCGCCTTGGCCATATAGAGGGTGAAACCCTTCATCTGTTCGAGCGTGATCGTCGGTGGCATCGACAGTTCGGTGCGCGCGACGACCGCGTCGAGCAGTGCGGGTCCGGGGTGGGACAGGACCTCGCGGACGCCCGCCTCGACCTCGCCGGGATCGGTGACGCGAACGCCGTGCAGGCCGATCGCCCGCGCCATCGCGGCGAAATCGGGATTGTCGAGTTCGACGCCGGTCTCGATCAGCCCGGCCGCCTTCATCTCCAGCTCGACGAAGCCGAGCGTGCCGTTGTTGAAGACGATGATCTTCACCGGCAGGTTCAGTTGCTTGATCGTCAGCAGCTCGCCCATCAGCATGGCGAGGCCGCCGTCGCCGGACAGCGTCACCACCTGCCGCCCTGGATAGGCGGACTGCGCACCGATCGCCTGCGGCACGGCGTTCGCCATCGAACCGTGATTGAACGAACCGATCAGCCGGCGGCGGCCGTTCATCTTGAGGTAGCGTGCGGCCCAGACGGTCGGCGTGCCGACATCGCAGGCGAACACCGCATCGTCGGAAGCCTGTTCGCTCAGCACACGGGCAACGTGCTGCGGGTGGATCACGCCGCTGCCCGGCTCACCGTGCGCGAGTTCGTCAAGGCCTTCGCGCGCCTTGGCATAGTCCTCGCGCGACGACTGCAGGAAGGCGCCGTCGCGCGGTCCGACGAGTTTTGGCAGCAGCGCGGCGATGGTCGCGCCGACGTCGCCGATCAGGCCGATGTCGATGCCGGTGCGGCGGCCGAGGTTTTCCGGGCGGAGATCGACCTGCGCCACCTTCGCCTTGGTCGGCAGGAACTGGCGGTAGGGGAAGTCGGTGCCGAGCATCAACAGCGTGTCGCAGGCCATGATCGCGTCATAGCCGGATGAAAAGCCGATCAGCCCGGTCATGCCGACGTCGTAGGGGTTATCGTATTCGACGAACTCCTTGCCGCCGAGCGCGTGGACGACCGGTGCCTTCAGGCGCGCGGCGAGTTCGACCAACGCCGCATGCGCAGTTCGGCAGCCGCGGCCTGCAAGGATCGTCACGCGTGCCGATCCGTTGAGCAGCGCCGCCAGATCCGCGACGCTGTCCGCGTCGGGCTGGATGATCGCCGGCGCCGGCAGCAACGCGCCGGACGACCGTGCGAGCGTCCCCGTCGTCTTGCGCAACGCGACGTCGCCGGGCATCGAAACCACCGATACGCCGCGCTGGCCGACCGCTGCACGGATCGCGGTGTCGAGCGTCCGCGGCATCTGGTCCGCGTCGGAGATCGTCTCGCAATAAACGCTGCATTCGCGGAAGAGCGCCTCGGGCCGGGTTTCCTGGAAATAGTTCGATCCGATCTCGCCGCTCGGTATCTGCGCGGCGATGGCTAGCACCGGCACGCGGGTGCGGTGACAGTCGTAGAGCCCGTTGATCAGGTGCATGTTGCCCGGGCCGCATGATCCCGCGCAGACCGCAAGCTTGCCGGTCAGCTGCGCCTCGGCCCCCGCCGCGAACGCTGCCGCCTCTTCGTTGCGGACGTGGATCCACTCGATCTTGCCCTGCCGGCGAAGGCTGTCGGTCAGGCCGTTGAGGCTGTCGCCGACCACACCGTAGATCCGCTCGACCCCCGCGAGATGCAGCGTTTCGGCGAACAGATCCGCGATCACGGTCTTCGACATGGTATTCTCCGGGGTATTTAAAGGCGGAGCAGGAAGAACAGACCGTCATCCGCGAGTGTTCCGCCCTGCGCGGCAGGGCGGAACCTGGGCGAGCCGAATCAGCTGCGGATGAAGGCGAGCAGATCAGGATTGAGGATGTCCGCGGACACGGTGAGCATGCCGTGGCTGAGCCCTTCATAGACTTTCAGCGTCGCATTCTGCAGCAGCTCGGCCTGGAGCAGCGACGCGTGCTTGTACGGCACGATCTGGTCGTCGTCGCCCTGCAGGACCAGCGTCGGGACCGAGATCGCCTTGAGGTCGTCGGTCTGGTCGGTCTCCGAAAACGCCTTGATGCCCAGGTAATGCGCCTGCGCGCTGCCCATCATGCCCTGGCGCCACCAATTGTCGATCACGCCCTGCACGACCGTCGCACCGGGGCGGTTGAAGCTGTAGAACGGGCCGGCGGCGAGATCGCGGTAGAATTGCGCACGATTGGCGGCGAGGCCTGCGCGGAGGCCGTCGAACACGTCGATCGTCAGGCCGCCGGGATAGCGGTCGGTCTTGAGCATGATCGGCGGGACCGAGCTGACGAGGATCATCTTCGCGACGCGGCCCTGCGGCTCGCCGTGCTGCGCGACGTAGCGCGTGACTTCGCCACCGCCGGTCGAATGGCCGATATGGACCGCGTTCTGCAGGTCGAGATGCGCGACGACGGCCGCGGCGTCCGCGGCATAATGGTCCATGTCGTGGCCCGTGGCGATCTGGCTGGAACGGCCATGGCCTCGGCGGTCGTGCGCGATGACGCGGAACCCTTCGCCGAGGAAGAACAGCATCTGCGTGTCCCAGTCGTCCGCCGACAATGGCCAGCCGTGATGGAACATGATCGGCTGGGCGTCCCTCGGACCCCAATCCTTGAAGTAGATCTCGGCGCCGTCCTGCGTGGTCACGTAGCTCATGCTGGTTCTCCGTCGTTGAGAGTATCAATCGGGATAATACCTCGGCACGCCTCTCCGGGGCTGCTTCGCTCTTTACTGGCGGCGCTTTGCGCGTCCGGCGGGTTCTACGCGGATGATGGCAATGATCGATATCGGGTCGACGCCGACGCGGCGTTGGCGCTCGTTCAGCTTCGGCCGGCTATCCATTGGCGCATCAGGGAGAAAGCTATGCGATCATATGCCATTCGTACAGGGCTTGCCGTTGCGGCGCTGTTTGCCGTCGGCGCCTGCAACGGGACGACGACGGGGCCAGCATCGGCTGGCACGGTTCCGGCCGGTGCGGAGACTATCGGCTGGTCGGTCGGGCCGTGCTTTGGGTTCTGTCCGGTCTACAGCGTCGCGGTGACCGCGCAGGGTGGCGTCACGTTCGACGGCCAGCGGCATACGGCGGTACTCGGCGGCAAGACGCGAGAGGGTGGCGCGGACGCCTATCGCGCGATCGCCACGGCCTTGGCGCCCTATCGCCCCACCACGGGCGCCACGACCCGGACGCAGTGCGAGCAGCAGATCTCCGACAGTTCGGCCTATGTCGTGACATGGACGCGCGCCGACGGGACGGTGACGACGCTGCAGCATGACGGCGGTTGCCGTTCGGCGCGCAATACGGCCTTGGTGGACGCGTTGAAGGCCCTGCCGCAGCGACTGGGTATCGCGGCGTGGACCAAGCAGGTTACCCGTCCGGGCGAGTCTCGGGGTTAGGGCGTGGCCTTTGGCGGGGCCGGGTCGTCGAGCAGGATCGGCACCCGGCCGCGTTTGTCGGGCTTCTTCGCAAGCGCGCTCTTCACCAGGCCGACGGCGCCTTCGACCATCTTGGGCAGGACGTAGCCGCCGAGGCCGACCGGACAGTCCTCGCCGTACGCGCCGCATTCGTTGCCGATCGCCTTGCCGTTCAGCGCGACCGAGGCGAGCATGTCGGGGTTCGACGGCACGGGACGGTCGGGTACGCCGCGGAAGTCGCGCAAGGGTAGCCGGGGCGTGATCGCTTCGGGACGGCCGCAGACGATGATGTCGGTGCCCTTGTCGTCGTTGGCGCTCGCGCAGGGGTCGACCAGGATCGAGAAGCGTTCGGGCGCCGGTCCGGCAGCGGATTCTGCCTGAGCGAGCAGCAGCAGTGCGGCGGTCAGCATCGTTGGATCGTCACGGCGCCGGCGTGCGCATGCCGGCGACTTTCGTCCCGCCGGAGCCGCCGACAGTCGCGCGAACACCTGCCGAGCCGCCCCCGACCAGGAACGGCCCCATGTCCTCCATCGGTGTGCGGGCATGGGTCAGCGCGGCGCGCTGTTCGGCGACATCGTCGCGGCGGTCGGTCGTGTGCGTCGCGAGCGGCACGCGGAACCGGTCGGCCTGGCGAAGACCGCAGACGGTGATGTCGGTGCTGGCCGGATCGCGTACGCAGCGGCGTTCCACGCTGGTCAGGCGACGCGCGGTATCGACCAAAGTCGCGGCGTCGCTTTGGGCGGCGAGGAGCAAGAGCAGCAGCATCGGACACCTCGCAGCGGAATACGCCCGATGCTGCCCGATGGCCACGCGAAACGCCAGAGGCGATCACCGCGCGTCCCGATTCATCCCGGATCGGACGCGGCCCCGATCGGCGCGACACCCAGCCGAGGAATGTCGATCGCCGGGCAGCGGTCCATCACCACCTGGAGCCCCGCCGCCTCGGCACGCGCGGCGGCGTCGTGGTTGATCACGCCCAGCTGCATCCAGACTGCCTTGGCGCCGACGGCGATCGCCTGGTCGACCGCCTCGCCCGCGGCGGCGGAATTGCGGAAGATGTCGACGATGTCGATCTGGTCGCCGAGTTGGCCGAGATCCCGGAACACGAACTCGCCGTGGATATGCTCGCCGGTGATCTGCGGATTGACCGGGATGACGCGGTAGCCGTGCGCCTGGAGCTGCGCCATCACGCCGTAGGACGGGCGGTTCGAGCGATCGGAGGCGCCGATCAGCGCGATCGTACGCGCGCCTTCGAGTAGCGCCTTGATATCGGCATCGGCGATCAACGGCATCGATGCCTCCTGACAGAGGGAAACCTGGTCCGCTCGTACCGTGGCCTCTTACGCGCCAGGTACGACCGGTGACCATATAACGACGAAACCGCCGGCAGGTTTCACAAGGTTTCGAGCCATGCGACGAGCCGTGCCGCCAGCGGTGCGAACACCGTGTCGCCGGGCTCGGCGGCGGGCGGCTTGCCGGCGTCGGACGCGGTGCGCAAGGCGATCGTCAGCGGCACGCGACCCAGGAACGGGATGCCGAGTTCGGCTGCGGCGGACTCCGCGCCGCCATGGCCGAACGGGTCCGATGCCTCACCGCAGTGCGGGCAGACATAGCCGGCCATGTTCTCGACCAGGCCGATGATCGGGATGCCCGCCTTTTCAAACAGGTCGATCGCGCGGCGGGCGTCGATCAGCGCGAGGTCCTGCGGCGTCGAGACGATCACCGCGCCTGCGGGCCGGTATTTCTGGACCATCGTCAGCTGTACGTCGCCAGTGCCGGGCGGCAGGTCGAGCACGAGCGTATCGACGGCGCCCCAATCCGCCTCGACCAGCTGGCCGAGCGCGCCGGCCGCCATCGGCCCGCGCCAGGCAAGCGCGCGGCCCGGCTCGACGAGCTGACCCATCGACAGCAGGGGCACGCCGTACGGGGTCGGGACCGGATCGAGCACCTTGTCCTTCGCGGTCGGGCGCGTCCCCTCGACGCCCATCAGGCGGGGTTGCGAGGGGCCGTATATGTCGGCGTCTACCAAGCCGACGCGGCGGCCGGCCTTCGACAGCGCGATGGCGAGGTTGGCGGAGAGCGTCGACTTGCCGACGCCGCCCTTGCCGCTGGCTACCGCGATCAGGCGGCGGGTCGAGCGTTCGGCGGTCATCGCGATGCGGACCTCGGCGACGCCCGGCTGCGTCGCGGCCATCCGCACCGTCGCTTCCAGGGCGTCGCGCGCCTGCGGGTCGAGCCCGGTCGCGTCGATCACGACGCCCAACCTCGCGCCCTCCAGCCGGACCGTCGCCCGCTTGCCCGCCACCGCGGCGATCGCCGCTTTCACTGCCTCGATATCGATCATGTCGGGCGAGATAGGGCGGGGGCGGGCGCTTGGCACTGTATTTCCGTCGCCGCGTTCCTATAAAGGCTGAATGACGATCTTTTCGCGCTGGTTGCGGCGTCCCCCTGTGCTCGCTGTCGAAACACCAAAGGGCCCGTGGGGCGGATCGGGCGACGACAATGGTGGCAGCGATGGCGGCGGCGGCCCGCGCAATCCCTGGGCGACGCCGCCTGGCGGTCGCAAGGCGCCGGCCAAGCCGAGCGCACTCGACGAGTTCCTGCGCAAGGCGCGCCAGTCCGGCGGCGGTGGCGGCAACGGCGGCGGCAACTTCGGCGGCCTGCCCTCGGGTGCAAACGCGCGCACGCTGTGGGCGATCGGCGTCAGCATCATCCTCGTCGCTTGGGTGCTGTTCACCGCGATCCACCAGATCGGTCCGCAGCAGCGCGGCGTGGTCACCTATTTCGGCAAATACGCGGGCACGCTGGAGCCGGGTCTCCGCCTGACGCTG
>Ga0247813_10000346_pt1 | contig 48235 bp, 35 predicted proteins | sample UWRJL169409C1_FD_180719 | JGI IMG/M metagenome (GOLD analysis project Ga0247813, IMG submission 180719) | Plant litter microbial communities from Arlington Agricultural Research Station in Wisconsin, United States - UWRJ-L169-409C-1 | ecosystem: Environmental > Terrestrial > Plant litter >... | reverse complement strand
TTACGGAAGATGCCATCAAAAAATACCGGTTACCGCAGCCGGATGTGGTGATCTGCTCCGCCGGTGCCGAGATCTATTACACAGATAAATTCATTGCGGATAAAGGTTGGGACAGCCATATCGATTACCAGTGGAAGCGGGAAGAACTGCAGGCAGCCCTGAAAAAATTTCCCGGCATCAGGTTACAGGAGCAAGATGCTCAATGGCCGTTTAAACTCAGCTACTATGTAGAAGATCATTTCAATGAAGATGATATGGCCAACCTGTATAAATTTTTAGATGATCATAAATTGAGGGCTAAAGTATTGCTGACCGATAATAAATTTCTTGACCTTCTCCCCTTTCGTGCCAGCAAAGGAAGTGCGGTCCGTTACCTTTCATACAAATGGAACCATCCGATAGATAAAATCATCACTGCAGGAAATGGTGGCAATGATAAGGATATGCTGAATGGAAAAACGAGATCGATCGTAGTATCCAACTACAGCCCGGAGCTGGAAGAACTTCGTAAAAATAAAGCAGTGTATTTCTCCCAACATCCTATAGCATTAGGTGTCATGGATGGCATACACTTTCATGTGGCTGCCATGCAGGAACCGGGTAATTGAAACTGGTTAAATATTTATGTGGTAATGTAATGTTGCAACAGGAAAACGGCGATACCGGCAACAAAACCCAGCAGCGCCAGCCAGCTGATCTTTTTGAGGTACCACATAAAATCTACCTGTTGAATTCCCATTACGGCCACACCTGCGGCAGAGCCGATGATGATGGCGCTTCCGCCTGTGCCGGTGGTGAGTGCCAGGAACTCCCAGAAAGGATGATCCATAGGGTAAGTGGTAAGGTCATACATGCCTTGCGAAGCCGCCACCAGCGGCACATTATCTACCAGCGCCGATAGCAATCCAAGAGAAGTGCCGATCAGGTAATCGTTCTTTAAAGTAGCGGTGAGAAAAGTCGCCAGTTCTTTCAGCAAACCGAAAGATTGTAAAGCCGCTACTGCCAGCAGGATCCCCAGGAAAAATAAAATACTCGGCGTATCTACTTTTTGCAATGCTTTGGAAACCGTATAACGTTCGGCAATTTCCGGCTCTTTTGTTTTGTGAATGACCGTGGTGATGATCCACATCAAACCCAGCGCCAGCAGCATTCCCATAAATGGGGGAAGATGGGTAAGGGTTTTAAATACAGGTACAAATATGAGGAAGCCAATCCCGAAAATGAGGATGACCATCCCATCTCTTTTTTCTTTAGGGCTGCAAACCGATGGCGCTACACCTTCGATTTTTTTTCCCCTGAACCTGCGTGAAATAAGCCATGCGGGCAAAATACAAACGGCCATGCTGGGCAGGATCAATTGCTTTATGATATTCAGCGCAGATATCTGCCCGCCTATCCAGAGCATCGTGGTGGTTACGTCGCCCAGTGGAGACCAGGCACCGCCTGCATTGGCAGCGATAACGATCATTCCCGCAAACCAAAGTTTATCTTCTTTATCAGACAATATCTTGGCACAAAGCGAGGTCATTACAATGGCGGTTGTCAGGTTATCGAGCAGTGCGGAGAGAAAGAAAGTGATCAACGCCACCAATAGCAATAATTTACTCTTACTTTTTGTACTGATCTTTTGCGTAATGATATCGAATCCATTGTGCGAATCGATCAGTTCTACGATCGTCATGGCGCCCAGGAGGAAAAACAGGATCGAGGCTGTTTCTCCCAGATGATCCAGCAATTCGTCCGTTACTGTTTCAGCATCTCCCTGAAGGATATACACTGTCCAGCAAAGCACACCGGTGATCAATGCCGAGGCGGCCTTATTGATGCGCAGCGGATGTTCAAAGGCGATGCATATGTATCCAAGGATAAAAATAGCGGTAATGATGAAAGCGGTCATAGTTTAATAAAGTTATGATTTTAATTTCCATAGCCTGATGTCACTATCCTTTAATGCACAGGCCTACTGCATTATCACGGAATGCAGATATATTAATTATGGCTAATGGTAATATTTCCTTATCAGGAAAAAGAAACGGCAACAAGAATTGATCAATGTGTTATCAGAAGTGCCCGGCAATGTTGCATCATTACATATGTCAGGGTATCATAAACCCTTTGAATCCACACAAACAAATTTCCTTCCCGATCCCGCCAGGTTCAATAACACGGTGCGATGGTGCCTTTAAAAACGACAAAACACTTTCGGAATATTCCCGCAGTATAAATATGATTTTGTAGTTGTTACCCGGAGATCATGCAGTAATATCTATGAGTTCTTAAAAAGACAGGCTGCTCCCGCCAATGCAGCATCCTCGCCCATTACAGCTTTTTTGACCAGCGGGTTAAAATTATTTTCACGCATTACTTCCTGCATGGAAGGCATGAACATTTCCCACGCATGGGAAATATTACCGCCGATCACAATTATTTCAGGCTGCTGTGCGCCATACCTGCCTATTAATACCGAAGCCAGCGAGGCCCCAAACGCTTCAAATAATTGCATGGCTACTACATCCTTTTCTGCTATGGAAGCCAGCTCCTTTACGCCCTGCACGGGCTGCCCGGTAGCTACCTGGTACTGTTGTACAAACCAACGGGTAGAAAGATAATCCTCAGTTTTGCCGTCCTTGTAATCCATCAGGTACAGGTCGCCTTCTTCGGGTATATTATTATAAAAAGCCGCCGATCCCAGGCCGGTTCCCAACGTGATCCCCACGAGGTTTTTATACCCCCTGGCACTACCGCAGAACATTTCGCCGGCGAGAAATGCCGACGCATCATTCATAAATCTTATCCTGCCGGTATCTATTCCAAGATTTTCTGCCAGCATCCCTTTTATATGAAGGCCATACAGGCTTTCGTATTTATGCAGGCCGGTTATAAGGCTCACCCCGTTTTCGTAATCCAACGGGCCCGGCATAGCAATACCGATATTATCCGGATATATCCCGGCTTTGTTATGACATTCCCTGATCACTTCCGCCCAGGCCGCGATGATATTATCCGCATTATCTGCCGTATCGATATGGCCACGTACCGAAGAATTTCCCAACACTTCTCCTTTATCGATATCCACCAAACCCACTGATATATGCGTACCGCCGATATCTACCCCTGTTACTAAATTTGCCATAGAAAAAATTTATTGTTGCACGGGTGGCAATTCTTTAATGCCCCAGTTCTTATTGGGTTTATCGCCCAGCCAGAGTTCCAGCATACCTCCTTTTGAAAAAGCTTCGTGGGTAAACCAAAAATTATGGAGCGGTTTGCCATTTAGATTGCTCCGTTGTATATAATCATTCTTAGGGCCATTGTTGTGTGTGCGGATGGTAAAGTTGCTTCCGCTGTAATATTTTTTATCCAGCCGGATAGATATTTCATCAAAGATCGGGGAAGTTATTTCGTACACCGGTGTCACCGATTCATTACCGGCAATGTTGAACAATCCTATTGCCATCAAAGCGCTTACGCCGCCCATCTGCCCCTGGTCTTCATCGTGCCCGCCATAACCAAGGTCGGGCGTAATGCCTCCGTAAGCCTGATCTTTTACCCGCCTTACCCAATACTGGGTGAGCCAGGGCTTGCCACCGTAACTGAAAACATGCGCATTGGAACATCCGGGCTGATTGGCATAACTCACATATCCATCGGTATAACCGAATACAAAATCATTGGCCCTCGATTGTTCAAAGGCATAATTCAGTTTATTGCAAAAACTATCCTTCCCTCCCATCATCCGGATGAGATCCGGAATGGCCTGCGATAAGCCCCAGGTGCCCTGCCATGCATTGGCTTCTACCCATCCTGCACCGCTGAGCGGATCTTTATGCATAAACTTACCATTGCGGTCTTTAGGAAAAAGTAATTTTTGTTCTTTATCAAAATTGTTCACCCATCCTTTTGAGCGATTTAAAAAGAAATCATGATCTGCTGTTTTTTTCAATTTCCAGGCCCATTGAGAGATGCCCCAATCCTGGAAGCTGGCTTCTACCCCGATGCCTACATTATCCGGCCACCAGCCATTCTTTGTGTAAAACTCAATATCTTCTTTTGATCCCAGCATACCGCCGGGCAAATGGTTTTGTTTTACGATTGCATACGCATGTTCCGTATCCACTTTCCTCAACAACCCCTTCATGTAAGTGCTGATGATGAGATTGGATGCGGGGCAACTCGTCATGATGTAAGAATATCCACCACCCGAAGGGCCACGGGGCAGCAAATAACCGTTGTTGGCATATTCTATCATGGATGCCGACATATCATCCATCACTTCGGGCCATGCCAGGCCCCATAAAATATTCAGGTTCCATTGCGATAACCAAAAGGCATCAGAACTATACATATTGAAAGCCGGTTTACCGGAAGCATCTTTAGGCGCTGTCTTTATCTTAAAAATGGCATCGGTAAAGTTGCCGTCCCTTGTACCTGTTGTCCTGTCAGGGTAATCGCCGGAAAGATCATTTATTTTCTGGCGGCCGAGCAGTACATGCCACAGGTCGGTGTAAAACTTTACCCGCTGCGCTTCTGTGCCGCCTTTTACGGCTATCCGGCCCAGCCACTCGTTCCACAATTTTTGTGTATTATTTTTTACCTCGTCGAAATTCCAGGTGGTACATTCTTTTTCCAGGTTGTTGCGGGCATTGTCGATGGTGGTATAGGACAACCCTATTTTCATATTCACCATGTCTCCCTTTTTCAGCTCATATTCCGCAGCCACGGTCAGGCTGTCGCCGGAGATGTTGACGATATCCCTGCTGCTTTTATTGCCCTGCCAGGCATCGAGCGATTGAAAAGGTTTATCAAAATGGATGACGAAAAATATCTTTACATCTTTCGGCCCACCCCAATACCGTTTTGTGGAACTGAAGGATCCTTGTATTTCCGTATTGCTGATCTTCGTTACCACGGCATCAGCCATGGTGCTGTTGGAAACATATCCACCCAGGTTGACAATGATCCTTGCTTTTTGATCTTTCGTGTAACGGAACCTGTAAAAATTCACGCGTTCCGTAGCCGTTTGCTCCACCCATATTTTATTATTCTGCAACAACACCCTGTGATAACCCGGTTGCACGATCTCATCATCATGGCTGAATTTTGATTTCCAGCTATGCAGCCCCTGCGAAGGATCTTCATGTTCGGTGGCAGGCATTATTTCCAGCCCTTCCACCATCCACGCATGGATCTGTTCAAAACCTAAGATCTCCGTTTCATTGTAATTATATCCCCCGCCATTCTGATTTTTATTTCTCGTAAGCGGCGCACTGCTGGCAAGGCCAAAAGGAACACTACCGGTAATGAAAAAGAAATCCCGGCCGCGGTTGGTCTCGATATATGGATCTACCTGCTCTGTATAATTCGTAGCCTGCGAAGCGGATGGATACACTTCGATCTCCGAAAAGCCAAGGTCGGTGCCCGTGCCATCTGTCACAATGAATTTTACCCAGCTTACCCTGCGTGAAGAAAATTGTATGGATTTTCCTGCACCGTCGGCAGGCAACTGGTTAACCCATACGATACTTCCATCGCTGAACAGCAATTTACCCCCCGCGATATTTTGCCTTAAGGAAGCCCTGTCGAATAACACGATCCTGTTGATCTCCTGCGGCTGTTGCCAGCTCAGCTGGATCCACGGAAAACGGATATATCCCCAGTCGGTGGTATCGCCCAGGCAGGCCCACTCTCCCATTCCATCAATTCCTATGATCCCATCCACCGCTTTATCCCCGCCATAGGCGGAATTTAAAGAAGTGGACACTGATACTTTTGCGTATGGCGCTATATTTCCAGGCCCGGCAAAAGATACCGTTGAGGCGAATAAAAATGTGAGCAGGAACAGCGAAACAAATTTCATTTTGAAAAACGTTGGTGATAAATGATCGATCTTATTAGTAGTCAGTTGTGGTGAATTATTTATCCAGCTTGTATTTCAGTTTGATAAAACGCGGCCGGTACAAATGCGGAAATTTCTTTACATCCTCATCGAACTTAAAAGAATTGATATTGTAACTGATGAGCAACTCACCGGGTTGAGACAACACAGGATGTGCCTTGGCATTGTATGGAAAAAAATTCGGGCTATCCTTTAAGTCGTCGCTCACATCATACACTTCTTTTACCGGGCCGAAAGGGCCGTAAGGTGTAAGGCCTATGCGGATCCCCACAAATTTCCCCAACCCCTCGTGTTGAAAAACCATTATGTAGCGGCCATCCGGCAAAGGAGAAACGCTGAGTTCATTGGAAGCCTTGTCCGCAACCGGTGCAATGGCATTTATATCTGCTGTCCAATCTTTACCATTCCAGAAACGCCAGGCTTCAAAGTTTTCTATATCTTTTGGTTTAACCCTCGATACCATTACCTCTTTGGTTTTCCCTCTTACGCCATAAACATATACATAACCATCGGGTGAAACAGCCCCGGCTTCTTTAGTATTTACCAGGATGCCTGCACCGAATGAACCTACTGTATCCACACTTTTATGCAGGAGGAAAGGGATATCCAACTGCCTCTTTTCTGCAAACGGCGGTTTGCTTCCTGCAGGCACCACGATGAGTGTATTCCCTTCTTCCCTGAAGCCAAACATCTTTACGTCCGGAAGATTGCGTATACGATAACCAAAAATATAGAGGTCATTGTTTTTTTCCTGGTTTACAAAACCATCACCCAGCCAGTAATAATCATTTGGCCCTGTAGCCGGTGTTTGCGGAATGAACAGGGAGGCCGGTTTTCCTTTAGCACTGTCCCAATAAAAACGGATGGCCAGGGAATCGGGTTTTCCACCATTCAATAAAGCGATAGAGTTATTGATCATTCCGTATCCCGGCTTGAGCGAATCATTTTCAATATCGCCAAACATGGTATCACTGAACCAGATCATCGTTTCGGCTTTGGCTGCTGCCCCTTCACTTTCATTACCATTTTTTGTAACGGCGAATATTCCATCCCCTCCAAACCATCCTTTGTTGCGGTACAGGAGCTGGTTCCATTCGTGCGCTTTTTCTACGGTAAATTCAAATGAATTTAGTTTTGCACTATCAGACAATACTGCAGTATCCGCAGATGTTTTATTACCCTTGCAGGCAAAAAGGAATGCTGAAGAAAGCAGTACGGCAAAAGGGATTTTTTTTATACGCATGATAAATAGTTTAAGGAGCGGGTACATAAGTTGATTCAAATACTTCTTTATCACTCAGGCCGAATATGGTAAGATCGATCAGCTGCACCAGCACCATCTTATCCCTGTTGAGTGTTTTAACGGTGTATGTTTCGGTGGTAATGTTGGCCGGGTCAAACAGAGAGTGATAGACCTGCGTAAATGTTTTTTCATCATCGCTGAGCTTCCACTTGTCGAATACATTGAAGCCATCGTAGGTACAGGCGCTTCCACCAAACTGTACATTGTAGGTACTGTCCGCATTCCACACAAAAATATTATCGTCTTCACAAGGCTTCTTATCTTCCACCACCGGCGATACGGATGTCCACAAGCGGGATACCAGTTTCCATCTTCTGCTGTAGATGATCTGCTGGCCCGACGTGGTGGTGTTCACGGTGAGGTCTTTTTCAGCCGCGAGGCCTTTCGCGTCTGTAAAACGGAAATTGAACCCTACCAGTTTATCTACTTCGGCGTCTTTCAACTGGTAAGTAAAATGATATTCGTACTGCCCGTTGCCGGTAGAAGTGGGTACGGCAGTGATAGTCCCGCCATTTCCATAAGCAGGGTCTTTCTGCAGGTTGATGGTTTTATATATCACCACGTCTTTAGCGGTGTTGGGGGCTGTAATGTATAACGTTGCTTCCACCACCCTGCCGGATTTGCCGAGCACATTGTCGGGTGTAAGGCGCAGCACGGGGGCGTTGGTATCAACATTGTCTTTTTTACAGCCAGCCAATCCAATGATCAGTGCGAAGAGAACGATCGGAAAAGATTTGAAGGAAAGCATAATCGAATTTTTATAAATGATTGAAGTAATTTGAATGGTTGAATATTATACCCGCCACATATTTTCTATTTCTTCCAGCGTTTTCCCCTTGGTTTCCGGCACGCTCCGCCATACAAAAACAAAGGCCAGTATGGAAAAGATCATGTATATCCAGAAAGTGTAGGCCGTACCGATGGCGTTGAGTAGCATAGGAAAAGTTTGTGATACGATGTAAACCGAGAGCCATAAAAAAAAGATAGCGACAGACATGGCCCTGCCACGGATATTGGTAGGAAATATTTCCGATACCACCACAAATGTGAGCGGCCCTAAAGAGATGGCAAAAAACGAAATGTATAATAATATGCCCGCGAGTATCCAATAGCCGGTGGTGTGCTGTTGATGAAAAGCGAAACCGATCGCTGCCAGGCAAATGGACATGCCTGCCGCGCCTATCAGCAGTAATTTTTTGCGGCCGAGTTTATCTACATATTTTATGGCGATGATCGTCATCAGCAGGTTGATGCCCCCTACCAATATCGTTTGCAGCAATGCAGAGGAAGCGCCATCACCGGTGGCTTTGAATATTTCCGGTGCATAATACATGATCACGTTGATGCCGGTAACCTGCGAGAGGATCGATAGCAATACCCCGATGACCAATGCGGTGCGCAAGCCTGGTTTTATAAGATCGCGGAGCGAACCTTGCTTTGCGGAAAGCGATTCACGTATGGCCTGCGTTTCTTCCGCGGCTCTGTCGCCATTCACTTTTTGCAGGATATCACCCGCTTCTTTCCACCGGTTTTGCTGCGCCAGCCAGCGTGGGCTTTCAGGCACGATGAATAAAAATATCATGAAAACAACAGATGGAATGAGCCCTGAGCCGAACATCCAGCGCCAGCCTGTTTCTATGTTCCAGGCCTCATCATACAATCCTGCGATCAATGCATTTACAAAATAGATCAGCAAAATACCCGTTACGATCCCCAACTGGTAGATCGATATCAACCGTCCACGGATATTGGGCGGCGCGATTTCTGAAATATACATCGGTGACAAAATGGAGGCGATGCCGATACCGATGCCACCGATGATCCGGAAGAAAACGAAATACGACATTCCCGGCGCGAACATGATACCCAATGAGGATACAGCGAATGCTATGGCAGATAACATCAGTATTTTTTTCCTGCCAAAACGATCGCTCATCCATCCGGCCACCATCGCCCCGATCATGCAACCTACGAGGGCACAGGATGCCAGCCACCCGGTCATTGCGGGAGACAACTGGTATTTCTTTTCGATAAAACCGATAGCCCCGGCGATCACAGCCGTATCATAACCGAATAATAGCCCGCCCACCGCGGCCACAAGGGTATATTGATAAACAAATTTTTGGGTAGACATGAGCTTAATTAATTCGGTTATTAAAAAGATTTTCCTTGCGCACATATGCTTTCAACGTCATGCACAATTTACCTGCAGAAGCACCGTGAGGCGTAATGGTAAATGCTCCTACCTCCGCAGGCACAATAAATGTTTCGACATAATGGATGATGTAAGGTTCGAAAGCGCCTGTTGGGCTTTCTACCACTACTTCATTTCCCTCCACCAGGTTGATCACGTTCACCACTCCCCCGGTGTGATGGGTAACCTTACCGGTAAAGCTGTGGCGGCGTGTTTCAATAAAAGAATCTTTGTACAGGCCTGTGCGTTCCTCCATCCATCCATCCCCTTCCCCAATTTTTTCAAAATGGTTCATGATATTTTTTGCTGTCCAGGCAGGGGTACGATCCCATTGGATAGATCTTGCGCCATGCTCCAGGGAGATCGGCCTGGGTTTGCCATCAAGGCCCATACGCCCCCAATCCCACAACTTAAAAGTGAATATATAAGGGGTAGCGCTTATCTCCAGCACCATGCTGTTGGCACCCGAGCAGTGGACTGTTCCCGCAGGGATCAGCACATGATCGTGTTTTTTTACCGGCCATTTTTCTACAAAATCATCTGCCTCAAAAAAACCTCCCGCTTCCTGTGCATCCTGCAAAGCGCCGATCATTTTATCAGGAACAATATTGTCTTTCAGCCCCAGGTATACAAATGCATCTTCCTGTGCATCGATAAAATAATAACTTTCATCCTGTGTGTACCCCATCCCGAAATGCTCACGGATATACGGTTTGAGCGGATGCACCTGCAGGCTGAGGTTGCCGCCTTCCATGGTATCTAAAAAATCAAATCGTATCGGGAATTCTGCACCGAAAGATTCATACACCGGTTTACCCAGTAATTTTTCCGGTTGAAAGAATACCAGGTCGATCGAAGGGATTTCTATTACCGTATCACCAAACCCGATCATGAGGCTGTTCTCTTCGGGCACACAGTCGAAGCCCCAGGCAAAATTCTTTTCACTGCGATCGAGATCGCATACTTCTTTCAGCCATTGCCCGCCCCATGGGCCGGGATCGAAGAACGGCACTACACGGAAGGGCTTTTTCACTACTTCCGACAATGCATCCCGCAGCGCAGCACCACTTACCATTTTGGGATCTGCAGGCTGCGTAGTATCCAACAGGAAATCCCATTTGTGGATCAGCCTTTTTTTGAGTTCGTCCATCACACGCCAATCTACAAAAAAGGCCCTTTTGTATTGGTAGGCAAATTCAGCGTCGGCATTGGAAGCGCCAAAGTTGCTGAGCTCGTTTCTCCTGAACCTTAATTGTATTTCCCAACGGGGCATATCAGCGTATACCAACAGATCAGGCGTAGCAGAGATCAAGGAAGCGCCTGCCCCAAAAATGTATACTTCATCCTGCAAAGCAGCAGCAAGTTTATTCCGGATCTCCGCGATCTTTATCTGGTTAAAAAAATCGTTCAATTCCAATGAAGTGATGTAGCCGAATACCGGGTCATTGGTCACAAAAGGAAATATCATCGGATCGATCTTATCCTGCGGCAGCAACATATCCGCTGCATTGATAAATAGCGCCCCCGGTTTTGCCGACATGAGCTCTTTCACCAGCAAGGACACATCTGCTCCGTGATAACATTCTATTACTATAATTCTTTTTGCAGCATCCAGTCTGCTCACTGCGGTCCCGATACTGGCTGCGATTTCTTTCCATCCACGGTATGCCCTTTCCTCCGAATAAGCCGCAACCGGGAATTTTTCAAAATTTGATGGATTCAATACTGTTTTTTTTAAGGTGAATCAAAAGGCAGGCAAGCGATCAATAGCCGGTATTTTGTGAAAGGTTTTTATTCAGGTCAAGTTCTCTTTGTGGTAAAGGGAACAGGTAATTTTTAGCGGCCGGCGTAATGCCTGGTTTAGCCAGTGGTACTTTTGTTTCCAACTGGCCGGTACGTGCCAGGTCGAACCAGCGCTGCCCTTCCGCCACGAATTCCATCATCCTTTCATTGAGTATCGCTTCCCTCATCTGCGCCTGCGAAAGGTTGTTATAATCGGGTACGGTATTGAGGTAAATAGTACCGTTAAAGCGGGCGCGCTTGCGCACCAGGTTGATATAATCTTCTGCAAGCCCGGTATTATTCAATTCGTTGTTGGCCTCGGCATACATCAGTAATACATCTGCATAGCGTATCACCGGGAAATCGTTGGAACTGGCATTACCGGTAGGTTCCGCTACCCTGTCCCAATACTTTTGAATATAAGGCCTGATGGTGGTTACCGGTCCCGATGGGTCATGAATTTCGGTGATGAACGTCACTGCCCTTCTCCTGTCGTCGGCATCATACCGGTTGTAGAGGTATTGCGTAGGTATCTGCCAGCCTTGTGCATTCTGCACCCCTTCTACACTAAGCGCCGGGGGCAGCAAACGCACCAGGAACTGCCCGGCTTCCCAGAAAATGATGGCGCCACCGGCATCGCCAAATCCTACAGAAAAAATAGCTTCTTTACCATTACGGCTGGATAATTTAAATACATCTGCAAAATCTTCCCACAGTTCATACTGGTTGGAGTCGATCACTTTCTTAGCGGCAATGGATGCTTTATCCCATTGTTTCAGGGTAAGGTACACTTTGGCAAGAATTGCATTGGCTGCACCCTGCGTAGCCCGGCCACGGCCGCTTCCTGCGTTATAAGATAATGGCAGCACTGCAGCCGCATCGCCAAGATCGTTGATGATCTGAGTGTAGATAGCATCCGTAGTGGCAGGCGATGGTAACAGTGGAGCATTCTCGTCTACTAACAACGGAACTTTCCCAAACATACGCACGAGGTTGAAATACATGAGGCCGCGTAAAAATTTTGCTTCCCCGAGCAGCCTCGCCTTTAATGCCGAATTCATGGATATGGCCGGGATACGGCTGATAGCGACATTGGCGACAAAAATAGTTTTGTAATGCATCGCCCATATCTCTTCCAGCGTACTGTTTTGAGAAGTCTGCGTAAAAGTAGCCAGCTGATCGAGTTGTGGCGCACCTACCTGGTTATTCTGCAATTCATCGGACGCCAGTCCTGCAGTTACCCAAAACGAACTATGGTACACACCCGCTGTACTGCCCGTGCTGATGGAATTGAGGTAAGAGTAGATAGAGTTTACTGCCGATACGGCATCACTCTCCGTCTTATAATAATTTACTTCAGTTACCTGGCCTTTGGGATCTTCTTCCAGGAATTTTTTACAGGAACTAAAAGCTCCCATGATCATTATTGCGACAGCAATGGTCCGTATTGTGCTCTGATATTTCATAATAATAAAAGCTTTAATAATTTTTAGAAAGATGCGCTTAACCCGATCTGTATGATCCTTGTTTGCGGATAACCACCAAGATCGATCCCTACCAATGTGGTGCTTTGACCGAACGTGTTGGCTTCCGGATCCGAACCTGAATATTTAGTCACCGTAAATAAATTTGATCCGCTTACATATACTTTCAGGTTACTCATCTTAAGCCTGGAGATCACCGATGCCGGTAGGTTATAACTAAGGGTTACATTTTTCAGGCGCAGGTAAGAAGCGTTTTCAACGATCGCGTCAGAAAATATCCCCTGGTCGAGGCTGCCTGCAGCCAGCGCCCGTGGATATTTGTTGCTGGGATTTGTTGGTGTCCAACGGTTCAATGCTGCTTCTGCAAGTACATTGTTCTGTCCTGTAAAATTCAACAGATCGTAGTTGTTGAAGTTGGCAAGTTTGCCGCCATACGCTCCCTGGAAAAAGAAAGAGAGGTCGATATTTTTATAGGAAAAAGCATTGTTGAAACCGAACGTGAACTTCGGTTGTGCAGTACCCAGGATCGTCCTGTCGTTTGCATCTATTTTCCCATCATTGTTGATATCGGCATACTTCCTGTCGCCTGCTTTGGCAATAGCGGCAGGATTAGCGGAAGTCGGTTCCTGGCCTACCAGTACAGGGCTGCTGGCAGCTTCGGCATCCGACTGGAATATGCCCAGGAATTTGTATCCGTAAAATGTTCCGATGGATACACCATTGCGCAGCAGGATCGCATTCTGCAACATGATATCCGTAGAGCTGTTAAGTTGGGTGATCTTATTCTTATTTGATGAAAAATTGATGGAGGTTGTCCAGCCCAGTTTGCCCGTAGTATTGATCGTACGGAGGTCCAGGTCAAAACCTTTGTTTTCTATATTGCCTATATTCAGCAAAGTGCTGCTAAAGCCGGAGGTTAACGGGATCGGGCTCGACAATAAAAGGTCGAACGTTTTTTTCTGATAGTAATCCGCGGTTAATGTAACGCGGTTGTTGAATAATGACAGATCGAAACCAAGATCGAACTGGCGGGTTGTTTCCCATTTCAGGTCTTTATTGACATAAGATAAAGGCTCCTGCCCGGTATACACTTCCGTGCCGCTACCAGTATTGAAGGTACCTTCGCCATAAGGCCCTACCAGCGCGAGTGACTGGTATGGAGGAATGGCCTGGTTGCCGATCACACCATAACTCGTCCTTATCTTAAGGTCACTTACCGCTTTTACATCCTGCATGAAACTTTCTTTAGACACCCGCCATGCAAATGCGCCTGAAGGAAAGAAGCCGTATTTTTTTGAATCCGCAAACTTGGACGAACCATCCACACGCCCTGTTGCGGTAAATAAATATTTATTGTCAAATGTATAATTCACACGGCCGAGGTAAGATACCATGCTCCACTCGGATTCGAGGTTATAAGGTTTCTGAGGTTTCAATGCAGCTGCGATGTTATGGTAACCTGTCCTGTTATCCGGGAAGTCGAAGGCATATACAAATAACTTTTCGTTATTGAAATGTTGTAAGGTATACCCTGCAACCGCGCTCACTGCATGCTTTTGGTTGAATGTCTTATTGAAATTAAGGGTATTCTCATTCAGCCAGGTGATGCCGGTGGTTTTACCGAGCGAAGCTTCACCATTACTGGCTTGTGTACGTTTCAAAAAATTGGGGCCGAAGCTGCTTTCGTCGTTACTGAATCCATCGATACCAAAACTGGTTTTAAATTCAAGCGAAGGAGTGATATTATAGCGTACGAAAAAATTCCCGAGTATCCTCGACAACACGGTCAGCGAACTGTATTCCCGTGCTTCAGCGATAGGGTTACCCAATACTTTTCCGCGATCGTTTTCAAATGTGTAGCCGCCATTTACGGTTGAGTCGTAAACCGGCAGCACCGGGTTGAAAAGCAAGGCCGAAGTCACGACACCGGGCACGATATCCCCGCCGTTGGTCAATACTCCTTTGCTCGAGATCCTGGAGTAAGAAAGTGTATTTCCCACCGTGAGTTTGGTGGATAATTTTCTTTCGAGATTGGTCCGGAAAGAATAACGTTTGAAATCAGAATTATAGATGATGCCATCCTGGTCGAAATAGCCGCCGGAGATCGCGTATTTTGTTTTATCATCGCCGCCCGAAAACGACAACTGGTAACTCGTCATCGGTGCTGTGCGGAACAATTCATCCTGCCAGTCGGTACCCTTTCCTAAATTCGGTGGGTTTACATAAACAGGTGTCTGGTTAGCATTTATTTTCGCTTCATTTACCAGGTCGGCGAATTGGGCCGCATTTAAAACTTTCACTTTATTGGCAATGGTTTGTGAACCATAGTAAGTTTCAAAACTGAGTGTTCCTTTTCCCGTACGCCCTCTTTTAGTGGTGATAAGCACTACCCCGTTTGCCCCGCGTGATCCATAGATAGAAGTCGCGGATGCGTCTTTTAAAATTTCTATGGATTCAATGTCGCCCGGGCTGATAGAAGATAGCGGGCTGATACGCGGGCCACGAGTCCCCCCCACACTTATATCGCCGCCATCACTGTTGATCAGCAACCCGTCGATCACGTATAAAGGTTCATTGCCTGCATTGATCGAACTTGTTCCGCGAATGCGGATGGAAGTTTCCGCGCCTGGCTTACCGGATATCTGCGTTACCTGCACACCGGCTGCACGCCCCTGCATAGCCTGGTCGATAGAAGTAACCGGTACGGCTTTCAATTCATCCGATTTAATGGAGGTGACCGAACCGGTAAGATCACTCTTTCGTGAAGAGCCATACCCTATCACCACTACGTTTGATAATTCCGAAGGGTTTTCGGTCAACCGGATATTGAGGCTGGATGCATTGTCGGCGCTCACATCCCTGGAAATATACCCGGAATAAGAAATGGTAAGTGTAACCTTTCCCGTGGGAACATTGAGGGTGAACTTTCCGTCGGGGCCGGTCACAGTCCCCGGGCCGGCATTATCTTTTATGACTACATTGGCGCCGCCGAGCGGCTGGCCGGAGGAAGTGGTCACCAGGCCATTGACCGGCCTGATACCTTGTGCAAAGGAGCTTGCGCAAAAGAGCTGTAAGCAGAAGGCAAGTAAAAACACACCGGGTGTTTTAATCGATAAGAATTTCATCGTTTAATCAGTTAAGTTTGAATAATCGTGATCCTATGTATGTATACATGTTCGTACATATAGATCAATGGCAAAGTATCGTAGGGTAGTCGTGTATTAAAAAAAATTATCGTGCTATATCAATCGTGTAAGTAAACCTGTCGGCCCTGTAGTAGCCCAGGTTGTATTCAAAAGGCCTGTCTCCTGGATCACATACTACCCGTTTCCTGAATAATATCGGCGCGCCTGTTTTCACATTCAGCACCTTGCTTAGTTTTGCATCGGCTACAATGGCGCTGATCCCCTCTTTGGATAATGCAGCCACTATGTGATGATCGCGTTCCAGGGTTTCATACAAAGGTTTTGAGAAATCGTCCTGTATGCTCAGTCCTGTACGTGGGTGAAAATACGAAATGAAAAATACCAGCGGCCCTGAATCAGGCCCTTTCAAACGCTCCATTTTCAGGATCTTTTCATCGGCTCCTATTCCAAACAATTGCTGGATCTCTTTATCCGGTACTACCATGTGCACCTTGATGCTGTAGTTTTTGAACGGCAGCCCTTTTTCATCCATTTCATGGGTGAAGCTCGTCCAGTTGTTCAATTGGGTAGTGATACTGTTTTTGGCCACACGTGTCCCCACTCCTTTCTTTCGTACGAGCAGACTCTCAAATACCAGTTTGTTGGTGGCCTGTCGTACCGTGCTCCTGGAGATCCCCAGCCGTTTAGCGATGTTGATCTCGTTGGGCAACAGTTTCCCATTCTTATATTCAGGTTTTTCTATCAGCTTTCGCAACATAGATTCTACCTGCATATGCAAAGGAAGTGAACTGCGGTGGTCAATTTCAAAATCCATGATTGTATGTATGTTCGTACATACCAAATGTAGGATGTTTTTTTAATTTCCAAAAAATATTTTTTAGCCGGGAAGAAATATGGGTAAACACTGATCCACCTGTTTCCTTCAGCAGACGCATTGTATAAAATTCCTTGCAGCCAGAAAGAGAACGAACCACAACTCTGGTTCTTAATATTTAACTTTATCAAAAACAGGGAGCGAATATAAAATTCCACACCATCGGCAACCCCTACTCTATTAGTTGAATTTTAAAACAAGCATAATTTTATTTCAATGAGAATCATCATCGTTTTTTTTGTGTCGCTACTACTTGCCTGTAACGAACAAAAAAAAGACAGAATATCCGGACAAGCAGCAAAAGACAACACATCGGATAACGAAGTAAAAATTAAAAGCGGACTTCAGGAAATTGAAAGATTAAGTTTTAGGAGAAGCTATGCAGGCCATGAAAATTTATCTGGTAAAGAATTGGATGAATTATATGCATCAGATCCTGGCTTGGAAACAGTTGACAGTAGTACTAAAATTTTCAAAAAACTCAATCAACTACATATTTTAAACTCTTATAACCTTGTGCTATCAGAGTTTAAAGACAAAAAATTAAACTCCCGGTACCTGGACAATAACAGGAAAATTGAAATTACCTGTGATTATGACTCATTAAATATGTCTAAAATTGACCTGGCTGTAAAGAATGAAAATAAGAAGGATTTCAAAACACTGGATTTCAATGGAGACCATATTATCGGTATCATCACAAAAGATATTGATGATGATAACGTAAAGGAAATTTTAGTTTTGACAAATTATTACATCATGAATGGAGACAATTACCTACTCACCATATTGAAGTTCCTGTAAAATATCGCGGTGCTTATTTTTCATAAGGGAAACTTCCGGGGCTTGGCACATCATATCCGGGTGGCGGTTTTACTTACTTCACATCAAAACTTACAGTATATGGTTTAAGGGGATACCCGGTCAGGGATGCGAATGACATGTCTGTGATTTCAAAATTATAGCTTTTGCCGGGCTCTAATTTTAATTTAACCTTGATCGATCTTCGGTCATCAGTAAAGCCTGCAACTCCTGTGATCGGAAAGTGTTCCTTACCTCCGTCGCCGTAACTAAAAGAATAACCTTTTGCCATGGGTTCGGAAAAGTTTATAGTGAGTTCACTTAATGATGTATCGACATTTTTGTTGCCGTTGATATCCGGCGATAAACCGGTTACATACGGTTGTAATTTCTCAAAAGCTTTTAGCTGCTCCTCTTTGTTGATCGGCTGTCCGTAATACCGGGATGCTTCTAAAAAATCAGTAAGCTGTTTTTCGTTGGTGTAATCCAATTCCATAATGGTTTTGATCGCCTTTCTTCTGTTTGCCTGGTGCCGGTTATAATAGGCCTTACAGATAGAATAACCCATAAAATACCCAAGGTCGGGATGCGGGTTATCAGAACCATTGTAAAGCCAGTTTCCCATAGCAGTGCTGAACATTTCAATCAGGAATCTCTTTTTTAACTCCGGTTCGTGCGCACGACCGTAGATCATATAGGCGTTATTATTCTTGTGGGTAACAAGCTCTGAAATAAAGTCTGCTGCCCCTTCCTTGATTGTCTGCGAAAGTAAAGATCCGCCATCTCCTGCCTTTTGCTGGGTATGTACATACTCGTGAACATTAAGGCTTACGATGTTGGTATTCCGCTGATTTTTAAATACATTCTTTAACCAGTCGCTGAGTTCTGAAGCATCCGTAAGCTGATCTGCCGTGGCGATTTCGGCTCCTATAAGAACCATATCTGCTGTTGTAGTGCCTCCCGATCGCAGTCCGCCTACAGTAAAGTACATCTTAGCCGGCCGCATTTCAGGATAGAGCTTCTTAAACCGGTCGATGCTTTTTGTGATGTCGGGAACATGATCTTTAACGCTGAGGGTGTTTTTTCTGATACTCCTCCAGAAGCCCGGATATTTATGAATGAGCTTCATCCATAACAATGCATCATATTGCCTTGCAGCCATAAATGCTTTCAGGCCGGGCGTTCCCCGATCTACATAAAGGCGCTGGATAATATCAACCTGTGCCGCACTATCCGCAGTATTGGCTACACTATCATATGCCTGCCAAAAGTGATCTATATCAGAAGTGTAAACTATTTTAAAATCTTTCTGCTGTGCCCGCAGTATTATGGGCAGAAAGATAACAGTGAGCAGGATAAGCTTTATTTTACTCATAATGAAAAGATGTACAGAATTTTACAGGTGTCTTAAATGCCCGCTAAAAATAAGAAATAATTTCAAAGAGCGGATAGCAGGATAGCTTATTGCGATTATTACCTTGTCATTCTTACATACACCCCTTATTATCTGTAATTTTGCAACATTCAAGAAGGTTGCAATGGATCTAAAATTTTATACACCTAAAAACAAACTGTTACAACAGCTAATAGAAGGGTATTATTTTATCGTAGATAATCAAAAGGGCGGAACAGAAAAATACTGGACTTTCCCGAATAATTTTTGCATTGTATCCATTAACCTCAACTCCCGTGTGCTGCTTTCAGAAAACAGTATAAAGTTTTTTCCTTCAAAGAAAGAAACCATTTACACCAGTGTTGTACATCGATACATACATCCCATTGAAATTTATTATAAAAAGCCCATTCACGAGCTGACAATCTATTTCAAGCCACTGTGGTTGAACCATTTTGTCAGGAATATAGAGACATTGTTTTTGGAAAAAAGTGTGGCTGGCTTTTCAGCTACCCTGGCAAATTTTGAAACAGAAATGTTTAAAATATTTGCAGAGAAGGATCGCGATGCGCAGATAGAACAGCTGGAGAAATTCTGGCTGCAGAATTTCTCCGAAAAGGATCTGGAGTTCATGAGAAACATATTAAAGGATATTGAATCCAACATGAAAATAGAGGCCGTTGCCGGAAAATATGAGATCTCCAGGAAACATTTGAATACACTGTTTCTACGACATTTAGGAAAACCGCCGGGTGAATACCAGAAAATATACCGTTTTCGGCAGGCGATAAGTAATAAAAGCGGCATACGCAACCTAACAGAACTGGCCTATGAGAATTACTTCTACGATCAATCACATCTTATTAAAGATTTCAGGGCGCTGACAAATAGTAGCCCTAAAAGTTTTTTTAAAAATGTCGATACCCATCAAAAGAATGTCTGGCTTTTTATCTAGCCGGTAACAATTTTACAATTTTGGCGATAACTTTTGAACTTTCTTTGCTCTAATACCCCGCCCTTCTTACAGGCATCTTTAAGGGTAATCAGCTGTTTTAAAAAGTTAACCGACATGACAAAAACAATCCATCTTGCTATATCTACCTCCTTTTTTTTCTTTTTAACATTGGCAGGTGTTGCACAGGTTTCTTCCGGCAAAATTGACTCGCTTATGGAAGAAGGGCTGACCAAATTAAAGGTAGCCGGAGCTGCAATAGCTATTGTGAAAGACGGGAAAGTGATTCATCAAAAAGGTTATGGGGTTAGTTCTATTGATACGAAAACGCCGGTTACCGTGCGTACGAACTTTCAAATTGCCTCCAACACCAAAGCGTTTACCACGGCTGCATTATCTATACTCGTTGATGAAAAGAAAATAAAATGGGACGATAAGGTAAAAGAATATATCCCGGAATTTAAAATGTATAACGAGTATGTCACTGACAATTTTAATATTGTTGATCTTTTAACCCATAGAAGCGGCCTTGGTCTTGGAGCGGGCGATTTAACATTTTACCCCGACGGAGCGGATTTTACGGTGAAAGATGTTGTAACCCTTTTCCAGCATTTTAAACCTGTATCTGCATTCAGAACAAAATATAACTATGATAATTTGCTTTACATCATTGCCGGAGAAATAATAGCAAGAGTGAGCAATATGAGTTACGAGGATTTTATTCAAAAGCGCATCCTGCAACCATTGCAAATGGAAAATTCATTTGTAGGAGATCGATCTGTTAATGAAGTAATGGATCTGGCTACACCGCATTCATCTGCAACAGGCTCGTTAAAAGTGATCAACCGTTTCAAAATCGGAATGATCAGTGCAGCCGGAGGGATGTATTCTAACGTGTCTGATATGTCTAAATGGGCGATCATGCAACTTAACAGGGGCAAATATGGAGATAGTTTGAAATCTTCCTTATTTTCTTCCGCTAACAGCGGTAAAATGTGGACTGTACAAACAGTACTGCCAAATTATGTATCTGAAAGATATAATACGCATTTTAACGGATATGGTTTAGGCTGGCTTTTAAATGATATGAGAGGTAATCTGGTAGCTACGCATACTGGTGGCTTACCCGGTATGTTGTCGCAGGTCACACTGATCCCGGATCTGAATTTGGGTGTTATCATTTTAACCAATACAGAAAGCGGCGGCGCTGGTCTTACTTTTGCAGTTACAAGAGCAATAATGGACAGCTATTTTGGCCTGGATGATGCAGGATGGATAGATAGCAGGGCGAAGAATTTTGCCAAAAATGCGAACTATGTAGATGAAGTGACAAGAAAGGTTTGGGGAAAAGTGGATTCTGTAAAAAATACTAAGATCGAAAGTGGTGACTACACAGGTATGTATGAAGATAAGTGGTTTGGAAAAATCGAGGTTTTCGTAAAAGGCAAACAACTCTGGATGAAAAGCCTGCGCTCACCAAAATTGACCGGGCCGATGCATTTCTATAGTTCCAATACTTTTGCTGTAAAATGGCAGTACCGGGACATGAACTGTGACGTATTTGCTACGTTTTCTTCGGCGGAAGGCGGAAAGGCAACGTCCATAAAAATGAGAGGCATTTCACCAGGCATTGATTTTAGTTTTGACTTCCAGGACCTGGATTTAAAGAGAATAACAAGTGCCGATCAGCCCATTGGCTCACCCAAATAATTCCACCCGGCTGCCTCAAAATTGATCTCTTAAAGATCAAGACAATCCCCCAGTATCGCTCAGGCAAATATGCCAGTTCCTGTGTCAGGTCTGTGTTTGATTAATTCCAGGCTCCCCCGCCAGCACCTCAAAGTTTTTTTAACAGGTTCTCCAGGTTTTTAGGGTTCTCCTTTTCTTTCCGGGCAGCTTCTATAGCGAGTTGAACGATCTTTTTTGTTTCTGAGGTATTTCCAGATTTGTAAGAAAGAAAGGCATATGTGTCTAAATACGCATATTCAGGCCGCCTTACGGTGAGTTCTTTCATCCAGGAAATGCATTGTTCAATTACCTGCCTGTCATCACATTTTTTATAAACTTCCCAACAAAAATTATTTACCGCTTCATCACCGAATTCGCCCTTATTCTTCAGGTCCTGGTTCATTTTAAGAACTTCGCTCCATTTACCCTGGGCTTGTAAAAAATCCATTTTAAAGTATTGTATGGTGGATGCATAGTTCATATCCAAAGTCTTTACTACAAAGAGGATAGCGTCTTCAAAGTCTGCCTGGTTCTTTTTTGCAATAGCGTTATCAAACTTACTACGTGCGAAAATATACAGTAATGCATCAATATCTTTTTTACCATACAGCTCAATGAATTTTTCTTTATTTACGAGAACACTGTCTATCACAGTTGAGGGGATATTTTCAGAGCCAAATTGCAAAAGGGTAGAAAAATAGCCTTCTTTCAGTAGGTCATGTTGTTGTTCATTGAAATATTTTTTGATATCTGCCGGAGCAGGCTTTGTATTGGTGCGGTTTACATAGTCGATATAGAATTTTGGATAAGCATTAATATCAATTGTATTGGAATACCCTTTTATAAAACTATTTTCCCGGTTGATTTGAAGGCTTTGACCGGTAAATTCAAAAACACTTTTGCTTAACGACGAAAAGTCTTCACCCGAAAATCCGTAATTCCTGTTGACTACATATCCATTTTTATTGAGAACAACTGCTGAAGGATAAATAAAGATGTGGTGCTTTTTGGATAAATTAAAAACACTGTCGTTCTCAGCATTGTATCTTAATAATATAAAATCTTTTCCGAGGATCTGCTGAACACTATCATTTTGAAAAACCAACCTGTCAAGTTTTTTACAGGGCACACACCAGGTTGTATAAAAATCAATTAATAACAGTTTGTTTTCCTGTAATGCAAAGTTCAATGCCTGTTTATAATTTTGGTCTACGATCTTCAGATGTTGTGCAAATGCGCCGGTATAGGCGCATACGGCTAGTAAAAGCACTTGTAAATACTTCATGATAACGATTAAAAAGTGATAAAATAATTGGTTTATTTTGACGCGCCGGGCAGATCATCCTGGAAGGAGCAGACGACCTTACCATTTTTATATACATTCCGGATGTATTGCTTGGGTAAAACCCCGGAGGCATTGGTTTGCACTGTGGAGAGCAGGTTACCATCCCTGTCAATTACCTGGCCGTTTAAATTATAGTAAGTGATCTGATCACCCAGTTTAGTATAATAATGATCTACTCCGTTAATTTTTACAAACCTTGTCGTAAGCATCTCGCTGTTGTGATCGTCGTATAAGACGATGCCTTCTATTCCTGTAAAACCGTCCTCAACAATACCTGTCGCTATTGCCGGTTCCTGCAGTTGCGTGGCAGGGGACGATGAGCGGGGCTGTGTACGTAGATGCGTTTTTAACACCGGCAACTGCTGTGATGCTTTTATAGAGTTCGTCGTATCGAGTAGACCGGTAAACTTTTGAGTAATATTTTTCATTGCACGACCTGAAACCAACAGAAGAGGATCATATTTTCTGAATGCTAGTAGCAGGCAAACAAGTATGGGCAGCATGAAAAGAAATTTAATAAGGTGCTTTTTTGCTGTTTTATTTTTGTTCATCATTTCAATCCTGTTTTTTAGTGAAGCAAAATTGAATTGTGGAACAATGCTGAATGTATTGTTACCAACTACTTTCAATAAGAGATACTGATATTGTTTTTTTTCGATGCCGGACCGCAGCATATTATCATCTGCAATAAACTCCAGATTTTGGCGAATTGTTTTCCTGATCAGCCAGGCAAAAGGATTGTACCAGTTGACCACGCATAAAAGCTCCGCCCAAAATATATCAACGCTGTGTTTTTGCTTTGCATGCACAAATTCATGCCCGATGATTTTTTCCAACTCGCTTTCGGTATGCAGATACTTGTTTACAAAAACGGAATTGCCGAAGGAAAAAGGAATGATGTGATCATTTACCTGGTAAACATTAATTCCATGATCTGAAATCTTTTCTGCAGCAGCCATCATCCGGCAAACGGAGATTATCTGGATCACAAACCGTAAGAACAATATTACTATACCGGTCAACATAATAAGGAGTAGCCATCCCCCGCCATTCCAAAAAGAATTCATGTGCGGCACAATGCCCGGATCTGAAAACCTCCACCTACTCGTCGGAATCGGTGGAACCCAGTTTAGCAGGCCGCTGGCAACATGATTACGTTGTACAATAGGGGTGATATTGATCAAAGGAATCACAAAACTCAAAGCAGTAGAGGCTACCAGGTAGAGCCTGTTCCAGTTATAAAACGTTAGCCTGCGTAAGACCAAATAATGAAACAGGAAGACTACGGCAATATTTACCGAAAGTTTCAAAAAATATATCAGAACTGGCAGCATAACAAATCCTTTGAAAATTTATTTTTCTTTTTCGATCATCCGTATTACTTCTTTCAGCTCCTTTGCAGATAATTTTTTCTGGTCTACAAAAAAACTTACCAATGCTTTATAGGAATTATCAAAGTAGTCCTTTACTACATTGCCCATAAACTTATTTTTATATTCCTCTTCTGAAACGGCAGGTTTGTATAAGTAGGTGTTGCCCACCATTTGGCTTTGCAGGTAGCCTTTCTTCTCCAGGTTTTTAATGGTGGAAGCCACCGTAGTATATGGCAGGTCTCCATTTATCAATTGTACAAAAGCTTTAATTGTACCCTCCCCTGTACGCCACACGGCCAGCATCGTTTCTTCTTCCTGGGCTGTAAGTTTTTCCATATCTACGATATTTTCGTAAATGTACGAACATTTCGTAAACCATCAAATTTTTATTGCTTAAAAAAAATATTCGAGATCCTTTTAGCACCGTAAAGAAAAACTTATGCATTGCGGATCTATTTCGGTATAGATAAAACTACCTAAGATGATGATAAAACGTAAAGCTTCTAACTCCTACAGAAAAACAAGGACAAAAATTCCCAAAAATTGGTATTATCGAAAGGGCAGCCGAAAGTAAAATGCAGAAAGAGGGAAACTGTTACAATCTTCTGAAACAAGGACTACGAGGAGGGCCAGGGAAAAATAGAAAAAGGGACTATCGCATTGATAGCCCCTTTCGGAGGTCCCTAGCGGATTCGAACCGCTGTAGAAGCTTTTGCAGAGCTTTGCCTAGCCACTCGGCCAAAGGACCATGATTTAATAACGTAATAAATATCAAATAGATACGTCATTATTATTTTGGTTTGCAAAAATAGGGTATTTTTAGCCATAATTTCAAATTTGAAGGCCTTAAATTAAAAATCCGAGAAAGATATGGGTACGATTGCAGCATCCGAACTGATCATCAACGACCGCGGCGCCATTTATCATGTAAACTGCCGCCCGGAAGAAATTGCCAATACCATCATCACCGTAGGCGACCCCGACCGTGTGAAAGAAGTAAGTAAACATTTCGACAGCATCGAATTTAAAAATAATCACCGCGAGTTTGTGACCCATACGGGTTATCTCGGAAAAAAAAGGATCTCGGTAACCAGCACCGGTATCGGTCCGGATAATATCGACATCGTACTGAATGAATTGGATGCGCTCGTGAACATAGATTTTGAAACCCGTACCATCAAGGAACAGCTGACCTCGCTCAACATCATCCGCGTGGGCACTTCGGGTTCGCTTCAACAGGAAATCCCGGTAGATAGTTTTGTCGCCAGCACACACGGGCTCGGCCTCGACAACCTGCTGAATTTTTACACCCACGACAGCAATGAAGAAGAAAAACAGCTCCTCCAGGCTTTCGATACCCATACTCAATTGCACCAGGGCATCTCCTCCCCTTACATTACGGGCGCCGGGGTGTCGTTGCTCAAAGAATTTGTAGATGGGTTCCATCACGGCATCACGGTAACCTGTCCGGGGTTTTATGGCCCGCAGGGAAGAGTGTTGCGCATGGGGCTTACGCATCCTCAACTGATCGACAGGCTGACCAGTTTCAGTTTTGGCAACCATCGCGTCAGCAATTTCGAAATGGAGACATCGGCTATTTATGGCATGGGTAAAATACTCGGCCATCATTGTCTTTCATTAAGCGCCATCGTGGCCAACCGCATCTCCAAAGAATTCAGCAAAGATGGCGGTGCAGCAGTAGAAAAACTGATCGTAAAAACTTTAGAAAATATTTCAGCTTCCATCTGATGACGATAGCATTTTATAAATACCAGGGCACGGGCAACGACTTTGTGATCATCGATAACCGCACCGGAGAATATTCAGGCATCACCGACAAACAGGTGAAAAACCTTTGCCACCGAAGGTTTGGTATTGGTGCCGATGGATTGATGTTGTTACAGCTGAAAGACGGATATGATTTTGAAATGATCTATTATAATTCCGATGGCCACCCGAGCAGCATGTGTGGCAATGGCGGAAGGTGCCTGGTGAAATTTGCGTACCACATGGGTATGCACAAATACACATACAATTTCCTTGCAGTGGATGGCCCGCATGAAGCGGAAATAGAAATGAACGGCATCGTGCGTTTGAAAATGAAAGATGTAAATTATGTGGAAACGCATAATTCGCATGCGGTGCTCAACACCGGCTCGCCGCATTATGTAAAATTTGTAAACGATGTTGAAGCTGTAGATGTAGTGCACGATGGCCGTGGCATCCGCAACAGCAGCCGCTATCATGAACTGGGGATCAATGTAAATTTTGTAGAAGGCACCGGCGAAGACTCCATTTTTGTGCGCACTTACGAACGGGGTGTGGAAGATGAAACGTTAAGCTGTGGTACTGGCGTAACCGCCGCCGCATTGGTAAGCGCCCACAACGACCGTGGTTTCAACCGTGTGGAAGTAAAAACTCCGGGAGGCTCACTGAGCGTGGAATACAATAAAGTGAGTGAAACACATTTTGATAACATCTGGCTCTGCGGCCCGGCAGAATTGGTGTATAAAGGAGCGATAAGTGTGAATGGTCAATAGTGCCCGCCCGGCTGAACGCCGTTCGGACGGGAATAGTCAAACCTTCGGGCTTTTAACTGAGTAACAATTGTTTTAAGCCGTCGGTGGTCAGTGGTCGGTCGTCAATAATTCATAAAATTCGTGTAATCCACAATGATTCAGTATTTCAAAATAGAAGAACGCAAAACACTCGCCATCGACAAACCCGTTTCGGGTAGTTGGGTAAACGTATTGCCCCCACTCAAGCAGGAAGAATTTACAGAGTTGAGTGCAGCGTTGAACATCCCTATCGACTTCCTGAAAGATTCATTGGATATCGATGAACGAAGCCGTTATGAAATTGAAGACGATGTAAAACTGATCGTGATCAAAACGCCCACTGAAAATAATTCGTTCAACGAAAGCGATGCCTTTTACATCACCATCCCGATCTGTATCATACTTACAACGGGCCAGATCGTAACAGTAAATTCCTTTGAAAACGAAGCCATCAAAAAGTTCCTGAACAGTTTTCAAAACCGTAACCCGGACAAAAAAAACATGATGGTGCTGAAGATCTTTGAAAAGATCACTACCAATTTCCAGGAGCACCTGAAAGAGATCAATCAACGCAGGAATGCATTGGAACAAAAACTTTACGACTCCAACCGGAATGAAGAATTATTTGAACTGATGCGTATTCAAAAAAGCCTGGTATATTTTGTTACGGCTTTGCGCAGCAATGAACTGTTGATGATGAAACTTGCCCGTACCAATTTCCTCCACATGAATGAAGACGAAAAAGATTTTCTTGAAGATCTTGTCATCGAAACTTCACAGGCTTTGGAAACCGCGAATACTTATACCAACATTCTCGTCAGTACACTCGATGCATATGCCAGCATCATCAGCAATAACCAGAATCAGGTGCTGAAGAGATTGTCTACCCTCACCATCTTTTTGAGCGTACCGGTTTTGATCGCCAGCATCTACGGCATGAATGTACCGCTCCCCTACAAAGATTCGCATTATGCTTTCTGGATACCAGTGGCCATCTGCCTGATCATCCTTGGTTTTGTGATCGTAAATTACATACGCCGAAATAAAAGATAATGCCTTCATTCAACATACGTGTTTATGGGATATTGATCAACGAGCAGCAACAAGTGCTTGTGAGTGATGAATATATCCGCGGCAGCTATATCACCAAATATTGCGGCGGTGGGCTGGAGATCGGCGAAGGAACCATCGATTGCCTTAAACGTGAATTCATGGAAGAAATGAACCTGCCGGTAGAAATAACAGGACATCTTTACACCACCGATTTCTACCAGCAAAGCGCCTTTAACCCTGATCACCAGATCATTTCCATTTATTATTATGTAAAGCCCCTGGCACCGATCTCAGTCCCATTAAGGCTTTCCGCCTTCGACTTTGATGATGCGCAAATGCGTGTATATACCGAAACCGGCGAAACAGAAACTTTCCGCTTCATCGACTGGGATGACTTTTCTGAAGCTTCGGTTACATTGCCGATCGATAAAATTGTAGCTGGAATTGTAAAGCAGGGGGTTTAGGGTGTTTAGAGGGTTTAGAAGGTTTAGAAGGTTTAGAGGGTTTAGAGGGTTAGATCGTTTAGATTACATTCTCGACACATAAAGCTTCTAACCTTCTAAACCTCTAAACTTTCTAAACCTTCTAAACCCTCTACCTTCTAAACCTTCTAAACCTTCTAAACTTTCTAAACCCCTAAACCCACTAAACTTCTCCCATGAGTACTCCAGATTTTCTCAACACCCATGTTCTCCTTCAAAACAATCGTGCCCGCCTCGAACCTCTCGAAGAAAAACATTTCGCACCACTCTGGCAGATTGCGCAGCAAAAGGAATTATGGGAATTCACCACCGCTAAGATAGATTCCGAAGAAGATTTCAGGAGATATTTCGATACCGCTTTACAGGAAGTAAACGATGGCCTGTCCTACGTTTGGGCTATTTTCGACAAAGAACAAAATAAATATGCTGGCTGCACGAGATATGGCAATATCAGCCTTTTGCACAAGCGTGTAGAGATCGGCTGGACCTGGTACGATCCAAAACTTCAGCGCAGCGGGCTCAACCGAAACTGTAAACTATTGTTATTAACCTACGGTTTCGACGAACTGCACCTCAACCGCATCGAATTACGCACCAGCCATCTTAACCTGAAATCACAAAAAGCCATCGAAGGCATTGGCGCTACCAAAGAAGGTGTGCTCCGCAGGCACATGATCGCTGAAAATGGATTTGTAAGGGATACGGTTTATTATGGGATGATCAGGGAAGAATGGCCGGAGATAAAACTACGGATATTTAATAAATACTTGTAGGAACGTGCCTTTGGCGCGTTCTATTACAACGAAGAACGCGCCAAAGGCACGTTCCTACCATTCGTGTAATCCGTTTTAATTCGTGTAATCCGTGTTTAAAAATTCTATCAGCCATAAGCCGGATTCTGTTATTCCGCAAGCGGAACGGCCATCATTTATCTTGCTGCAACATTACTGTTACAATCTTGCTGCCTACCCTTCAACGCTTCCGCCTGAGCGGAATCGGACGAGCCGCCCTCAAACGTTGATATACGTGGCATTACAGCACACAAGGTTTACCCACCCAGAACATTACTGTCCGGGACCGTGAGCTCTTACCTCACGTTTTCACCTTTTCCCTCTGCAGGGTAGTTATTTTCTGTGGCACTTTCTCTTTCCCGACTTGTCGGGAAGCCGGCGCTTAACCGGTGTGTCGCCCTTTGCTGTCCGGACTTTCCTTCCCGACCGAAGTCGGAACGATAGCCGGCTGATAGAATGGCGAAAATAGGAATAAGTTATGAGTATGAGTGAATTCAACAGGCATACAATTTGTTGCACTACTCCTGTTACTACAGCATATTCATTTTTATGATTTATCTTCATCAGGATAATATCCATTAAAAAAACTTACTGCAAAGCCAATGTTACATGTATAGACTGTCTCCTCAAAAAGACTATCCATTTTTATCCGGCGGCGGCGAAATGGGAATACTTACCCGAGAAAAAGACTGGGCTGAAACCTCTGTCGGAAACCCGTCCGGGTGGCCCCAAAGCCTCCGTACCACTCTTAGCATTTTACTTAATTCGAGGTTCCCCATGTTTCTTTGGTGGGGAAAAGACCTCATTCAATTTTACAACGACGCATACAGGCCCAGCCTGGGTTTGCAAGGAAAACACCCACAAGCCCTTGGCCAGAAAGGTGCCGACTGCTGGCCCGAAATATGGCCGGTCATAAAGCCGCTGATCGACCAGGTGCTGCAAACAGGAGAAGCTACCTGGAGCGAAGATCAGCTGATACCCATCTACCGTAATGGTACGATCGAAGATGTGTACTGGACATTCAGCTACAGCCCGGTAATTGATGAAGAAAACACGATAAATGGTGTTTTGGTGGTTTGTAATGAAACGACCGATAAGGTGAAAGCGGCAAAAAAAATGACCGAAGACAGCCAACAGCTGGAGTTTACCATAGATGCGGCAGAGCTTGGGACCTGGGACCTGAATCCTGCCACGAACCGGTTTGTGGGGAATGACCGCCTCAAACAGTGGTTTGGATTGCAACCCGCCGATAATATCGATCTCAAAGATGCACTCGATGCCATTATTCCCGAAGATGTTGAGCGGGTTACCGATGCCATCAGCAATGCACTCAGGCCTTCATCGGGAGGAAACTTCGATATTGAATACAGCATTACCCGTCCGGGCACGAGCCAGGTACGCACCGTACTGGCAAAAGGAAAAGCCTTGTTCAACGAAGATGGCAACCCTTACAAATTCAGCGGGATCATACAGGATGTAAATGAACGGCGGAATATAGAACTGGCGTTGCGCCGGAGCGATGAAAAATTCCGCAACATTGTTTCGCAGGCACCTATCGGGATCATCATTCTGCAAGGAAAAGATTTCATCGTTGAAATGTCGAATGAAACTTATCTCCAGATCGTTGACCGCAAAAAAGAAGACTTTGTTGGAAAATCGTTGTTTTATTCCATGCCTGAAGTAGAAGATAAGGTCGGACATATCCTTAACAATATTTTACTTACAGGCGAACCCTACTATGGTATTGAGTTTGAAGTGCCGCTCAACAGGCACGGGCGCCAGGAAACTACTTATTTCAATTTTGTCTATCACCCGCTCAAAGATCCTGATAACAGCATCAGCGGCGTCATTGTGATCGCCACGGAAGTAACCGGGCAGGTACGGGCAAAACATGAATTACTCGAAAGCGAAAAACAATTCCGCAACCTGGTTACGCAAAGCCCTGTAGCTATGGCAATTTTCAGGGGTAAAGAATTAGTGGTGGAACTTGCCAACGAAACCTTGCTTAAAGATATCTGGCGGCGAACATTGGAAGAAGTACAAGGCAGACCGTTGCTCGAAATATTTCCGGAATTGGAAGGACAGGAATTTCCAGCACTAATGAAGGAAGTGATTGTTTCAGGCATTCCGTATAAAGCCAAAGAAGCATTGGCGATAGTGGACGGGCCGGGAGGAATGAAGAATTTTTACCTGGATTATGAATACGCTCCTTTGCTTGATAAGGAGAAAACTGTTTCAGGTATCATGGTGACAGTAAATGATGTGACAGAAAAAGTGGAGATCAGGCAACAGATAAAAGATGCGGCTGACAGGCTTTTGCTGGCAACAGAAGGTACCCAACTCGCCACCTGGGATCTGAATCTGATCACCTATGAAGTGATCCACTCGCCAAGAATGGCGGTCATCTTCGGACAGGATCCTTCCACACGGCTCACCTATGCTTCCTTGAGAAAAATTATACATCCGGGTGACCGTATAGCGATTGTTGAACCGGCTTTCGCGAAAGCCCTCGAAACAGGAACTTATTTTTACGAAGCGCGGATCCTTCCGCATGATGGGCCGATGCGTTGGATACGCACCAGCGGAAAAGTAGTTTTCGATAATAATCAAAATCCGGTGCGAATGCTCGGAACCGTAGCAGATATCACGGAACAAAAGATCTCTGAAGAGAAGAGTGCCCGCCTCGCTTCTATCGTTCGTCATTCTGACGATGCTATCATCAGTAAACTCCTGGATGGAACCATCACCAGCTGGAACGATGCAGCAGAAAGGATCTTCGGGTATAAAGCGGAAGATATCATCGGCAAATCGATCACCCTTTTGATCCCGCCGGATAAACTGCATGAAGAAGCTGAGATCGTGGAACAACTTCGCCAAGGCAATCTTATTGATCATTTTGTAACACAGCGTATGACGAAAGATGGCAGGCTGCTGGACATTTCGCTCACCACTTCCCCGGTTAAAAATTCAGAAGGACATGTCATCGGTGCTTCCAAAATAGCCCGCGATATCAGCCGGCAGAAACAACATGAACGGATCATCGCTGAAAGTAATGAACAACTGAATATTGTTATCAACGCAAGCGACCTGGGTACCTGGGAAATAAATTTACAGACAGGAGAAATTGCGCATTCGCCAAGATATCTTGAAATTGTCGGGCTCGACAGGAACGCGGCCCCTACGCATGAAGAGCTTTTGGCTTCGATTCATCCTGATGACAGGGCTATAAGAGATGAAGCTTTCAAAACAGGTTTGGAAACAGGCCTGATGCACTACTCCAGCCGGCTGATCTGGAAGGATGGAAGCGTGCATTGGGTGGAAGCTACCGGCAAACTTTTTTATGATGATAAACAACAACCGCTGAAATTCATCGGAACGCTTCGTGACCTGACTGCCCAGAAGCAGTACCAACAGATGATTGAGGAAAGTGAAAGCAGGTTGCGCATAGCCGCATTGTCCAGCGAATTGGGCACCTGGGATTATACCCCGGAAACCGATGTGATGATCTGGGACAATGCTTCCCGGGATCTTTTTGGAGTTCCACCGGAAGAAATGATCACAACCGAACTTTTCTTTTCAAGGATCCATCCCGATGATATGCCAACTGCGCTGGAAAAAATGAAGCGTGCCCTTGATCCTGAGATCGCTGAAAATTATGATGCAGAATATCGTGTGATCGGTTTGCCAGGAGATAAACTGCGGTGGATACATGCCAAAGGCAAAGCACAATTTACAGAGGATAAAAAACCTTACAGGTTTTCAGGAACGGTCCTGGATATTACGGAGAAAAAACTGGCGCTCGAAGAACTGGAAAGAAACGAGCAACGATACCGGTTCCTGGCGAACTCGATGCCTCAGTTTGTATGGACCGGTGGGCCGGATGGCATCCTCAACTATTTCAATAATGCGGTGTATGAATACACAGGGCTTACACCCGATGAGATGTCGGCTGGTGGCTGGCTGAGTGTGATCCATCCGGATGACCGGCAGGAGAATATCCAAAAGTGGACGCATTCCGTAAATACCGGCGAAGCGTTTTTATTAGAACACCGGTTCAGAAGAAACGATGGTGTGTACCGTTGGCAACTCAGTCGTGCTACGGCGCAAAAAGATGAAGATGGCAACATCAACATGTGGGTTGGAACAAGCACTGATATTGATGATATAAAAAAACACGAACAGCAAAAAAATGATTTCATCAAGATGGCGAACCATGAATTGAAAACTCCGGTGACCACCATCAAAGGATATGTGCAACTTCTTATGAAAACGCACGCCAACAGCGAAGATACCCTGCTGACGAATTCATTGGCGACGGTAGACAAACAGGTAACCAAACTCACCAACCTTGTTTCGGATCTGCTGGATGTAACCAAGATAGAACGCGGAAGCCTTCCACTGAATAAAGAATCTTTTGTGCTCAACGACCTGATCAATGATACGATCATGGACATGGGAGCCGCATCCAAAAGTCATCGCATCATTTTTGAACCCACTTTTGACGCCCCTGTAAATGCAGACAGGGAAAGGATCTCACAGGTTTTGCTGAATTTGTTTACCAATGCTTTTAAATATTCACCCAAAGCAGATGAAGTACTGGTAAAACTGGAGAAAAGCGATAATAATCGGGTAATCGTTTCCGTTAGTGACTATGGTATAGGTATTGCGGAAGAAGATCAGGGGAAAATATTCGAACGCTTTTACAGGGTTTCGGGTAAGGATGAAAAAACATTTCCCGGCTTCGGTATCGGGTTATTCATTGTGAATGAGATCATTTCCCTACATGAAGGAAAACTTTGGGTAAAGAGCGAAAAGGATAAAGGTTCTACCTTTTATTTTTCGTTGCCCATTCAATCAAAATAAAAGCAAGCATGACGAATAAACAAATTATTGATGTACTCGTAATAGATGACGATCCCGATCTCTGCCTGTTGATGGAATCGTTGCTGAAATTTGCGAAACATGATGTACAGCGCATGACGAACCCTGTTTTTCTGGAAGAAAAACTATTACAGGTGACGCCCAGAGTGATATTAATGGATATGCTTTTATCGGGTAGTGATGGCCGTGAGATATGCACTGCATTGAAAGCGAATGAGCCCACAAAAGATATTCCGGTGATGATGATCTCTGCCCATCCCGATGCAGAGATCTCCTGCCGTAATGCAGGCGCCGACGAGTTTCTGGGTAAACCATTCGACATGGATATCTTCCTCGATCGTGTGGGAGCATTGGTAGAACAAAGAAAAAAAGATCTTTAGCTATATAATTCGATTGAGTGCCCGGAAGGATTTCAGGTTTTATTTAAAAAAACTTAAATTTAAAACATGGGCAGAAAACGATCTATATTATTCGACCTTATTTTTGGTAAAGAAAAAGAAGATCCTGAACCGTCCAGGTTCAGCAATGCCCGTCGCAGCAAAGAACGCAAACTGGAAGTACGGGAATTTCTGGAAGATCTTTTTCTCATCGCCCTGGGCATATTGGCAGCCGGTTTCGGGCTGCGTGGTTTTCTCCTGCCCAATCAATTTTTGGATGGTGGCGCCACGGGTATCTCATTGTTGGTATCACAACTCACGGGCTTCAGTTTATCGATGCTGATCATACTCATCAACGTTCCATTCATACTGTTAGGCTACACGATCATCGACCGCAAATTCGCTATCAAAACAGCTTTTGCTATTACCGGGCTTTCGCTGGCGGTCGCATTTATCCCCTATCCCGAAGTTACCCATGATAAATTATTGGTGGCAGTTTTCGGAGGTTTTTTTCTTGGCGCCGGTATCGGCTTATCTGTCAGGGGTGGCGCAGTGATCGATGGCACCGAAGTATTGGCTATCGGGATCAGCAAAAGATCGGGGCTCACCATCGGCGATGTGATCCTGATCGTCAACATCATCATCTTTGCTTCTTCTGCCTGGCTACTCAGTGTTGAAACAGCATTATATGCAATGCTCACGTATCTTGCAGCTTCCAAAACCGTCGACTTTATTATAGAAGGAATCGAGGAATATACCGGCGTTACAATCATTTCTGTAAAAGCCGATAAGATCACGAGGATGATCACCGAAAAACTGGGACGAGGAATCACGGTATACAAAGGAGAACGCGGCTATGGTAAAAGCGGTGAAAAATTTTTATACGAAATGAAAATTGTGTACACCATCATTACCAGGCTTGAAGTGAGCAAACTCAAGCTGGAAGTTGAAAAGATAGACCCAAATGCGTTTGTGGTGATGAGCAGTGTGAAGGATATGAAGGGAGGGATGATCAAGAAGCGACGGTTGCAAGGATAAGCAATAATAGTGGCGGGTAATGAGTAGCGAGTGGCGGGTTAACTTTAATTTTGTAAGGATATCTGATAATTGAAACATTCATACCCCGTAACTAGTAACCCGTCACCCGTAACTATAACAAACTAACCATCATGAAGCTCTCTTCCCTCTTTTCCGAATTCTTCAACAGCGAAAAAGCCGGAGGCATTGTTCTTATATTTTGTACAGTATTTTCTATGATCCTTGCCAATAGCGGGTTTGGCGATAGCTACACCGCATTCTGGCATTTGCAGTTATTCAGTCATTCCATCACGCATTGGATCAACGACGGGTTGATGTCCATTTTTTTTCTTTTGATCGGGCTCGAACTGGAGCGGGAAATTTACAAAGGCGAATTATCCGAATTAAAAAATGCATTGCTCCCGGTCATTGCGGCCATTGGTGGGGTACTGGTGCCGGCGGCTATTTACATGTTCATCAATCACGGCACTCCAACGCAGAGCGGCGCAGGAATACCCATGGCTACAGATATCGCATTTGCTATCGGTGTACTTGCGTTGCTGGGCAGTAAAGTACCGGCCTCTTTAAAAATATTCCTGACCGCATTGGCAGTGATCGACGACCTCTGCGCCATCCTGGTCATCGCTTTTTTTTATTCTTCAGGAATTTCATTTTTATATCTGGGTATTGCATTGGGCATATTTGCAGGCCTATGCCTGCTAAACCGGTTGAAGGTAAATTTCCTCACTATCTATATTATCGCAGGAATAGGCATGTGGTATTGCATGCTGCAATCTGGCGTACACGCCACCATTTCAGGGGTGCTGCTGGCTTTTGCAATTCCCTTTGGCGATGGCAGCGAAGGTTCGATCTCTTACCGGCTGCAACACTTTTTGCACAAGCCGGTAGCGTTCTTCATCGTTCCATTATTTGCGTTGGCCAACACCGCCATTGTGTTCGGTCCCGGCTGGACAGAAGGATTGTTGTCCAACGGGAGCGTTGGAATCATTGCAGGATTGGCAATCGGCAAACCTGTTGGAGTAATGTTGTTTTCGTTTATTGCAGTAGCACTCGGAATATGTTCACTCCCCGGTGAACTTCGGTGGAAACATTTGCTGGGAGCGGGTATATTGGCAGGAATAGGATTTACAATGAGCATATTTGTAACCCTGCTGGCATTTGAGAACGAAACACATATTGCTGCTGCCAAAATAGCCATCATTGCAGTATCCATACTAACGGCGATCAGCGGCCTGATTTATTTAAGCATCATTTTGAAGAAAACTACAGAGAGGGTTTAGGAGTTTAGAGGGTTTAGAGGGTTTAGAGGGTTTAGAGGGTTTAGAAAGTTTGCAAGGTTTGAAGCTTTTTGAACTCTCTAAACTTTCTAAACTCTCTAAACTCTCTAAACCCTCTAAACTCCTAAACTATTTAAAATATATCTCCGTAGCCCCATAACCATACAACGGATGAAACTGGTTCACAAATGATTTCACTTCTTTCTTCAGCCGCAGGCTCTCATGTATCTCATCACGCAATCTCCCTTCGCCCACTCCGTGGATGATGATTAGCGTAGGCTGTTTGTGTGCTACCGCGAGATCGTAATACTTTTCAAATTCATCGAGCTGGATGGTGAGTATCTCAAAGTTGGATAAATGCTTCCAATCGTTGGTAAGTTTGTCGATATGAAGATCTACTACCGATCTTGCAGGCGGAAGATGCTGACGCCCTTTCCCGGCATCATACACCCGGAACCCGGCATTACCAAGGCCTGAGAGGTCTACGCGTTCTTCTTCTACTTTATCGGGATAATGGGTAAACAATTCATATCTGAAAGATGCTTCATTTTTTTCCTGCAACTCTTCTACCCTTTTGAATAATTTTTTGCCGCTCACTTTAAGGGATGTTTCAAAAAAAGGAGCTTTCTTTTTGTGTTCATTCACGAGAGAAAATTCAAATTCAAAACGAGGATTATCACTCACATCTTCAAACGCGATATCATGCAGGTAAAACTCGGAAAGCCCGTCGATATTGTTCTTCAGCTGAAAATTACTTTCACCGCTAAACAAAAGGTTATAGGTAAAATAATAGGCTTCCTCATTTTGGTTGATGAGGTATATCTTTAATTTATCCACCACATCATCCTCAAAAATGTCCTTATCAAATACAGGGATAAAACTCAGGAAAACACCGTCGCCTACTTTCTTCTTGGCAACAGGTTTTTCCTTACGGATATCATCCACATATATTTTCTTTTTCTCCACTACTTTTTTCTGGGAGAACATTTTAAAATAAGGGAAATCTATCTGATCCATGTAAGCGGGAAATTTTACGCCCCTTACTTCGATCATCACCATTTTTTCGTTAATGATCTCTACCACTTTTCCTTCTTCATCGGAGTGCAGCACAATGATCTTGTCTCCTATTTCGTATTTCATGCTGCAAAAATACAGGTTTAGGGATTAGAGATCAGGGTTTAGGTTTCAAATCCTTTTGAACTTTTTCAAATCGTTAAGACTTACTCAACCCTAATCGCTGATCTCTAAACTTTTTTAGGAGAAAGCTTGCTGTTCTTATAACTATACAGGAAATAGATCACTAATCCTATCACCAGCCACGCCAGGAAACGAAGCCATACCAGGTGTGTTTCCTGTGCCATGAGGTAAAAACAGCTGACCAATCCTAACACTGGTATCAAAGAGAAATTGCGGATGAAAGTGAATACAGTTACGATAGTGACTACCAGCCAAAACAACAACATCGGCGAAGTATCCAACGTCATCAGGCTTTGGAAATAACCCGGAACATAATAAAAGATCAGCGCCAGCGCTGCGATATAAAGTACCGGCAGGATAAATTTCCCATTGATATAAGGCACTTTGAATTTGGACTCAGGCTTGTTTTGCATTTTATTCAACACCAACACACCTCCACATACCAGCACGAATGCAAACAATGTTCCGATACTGGTTAATGAAAGTACTGTTTCAAGATTAAGGAACAATGCAGGGATCGCTACCAGGCACCCTGTAAGAATCGTAGAGAACGAAGGCGTTTTAAACTTCGGATGCAGTTTTGAAAATATCTTCGGCAGCAATCCATCGCGGCTCATGCTCATCCAGATACGCGGTTGCCCCATCTGGAAAACGAGTAACACGCTGGCTGTCGCGATGATAGCGCTTACCGCAACGATACCGGCTACAAAATGTAATCCCCTTGCTTCAAAAACCAATGCCAGCGGATCGCCCACATTCAATTGTTTGTACGATACCATTCCGGTCAATACGAGTGCCAGCAAGACGTACAATATAGTACAAATGATCAGTGAATAGATCATACCTCTTGGCAGATCCTTCTGCGGGTCCTTACATTCTTCCGCCGTTGTTGAAATGGCATCAAAGCCAATGTAGGCAAAGAATACCGCCGACACTCCCTTCAGCACGCCACTAAATCCGTTGGGTGTGAACGGGCTCCAGTTTTCGGGATGTACATAGTATGCGCCGAGCACAATGATGAGGAAGATCACACAAAGTTTGATGATCACCATGATATTGCTCATGGCACGGCTTTCTTTTATGCCGACAAAAACTACTGCAGTGATCAATGCTACAATGCAGAATGCAGGAAGATCCATGATGAGGTGCAAACCGCCCAGCATCGGTGCATTCGTCCAGGCATCATAACGTTCAAGGATAGCCGCATTATCAGGATTTGCTGCAATGCTTTGCAACGTCTGCCCTTCGCCCAGCAATTTGGTCACGGCATCAAAGCCATGATGTGCTGTTGTGTAGTCCATGCTCAGCCAGTTGGCGATGTGCATGCCCGCCTTATCCATCAGGTTGGTGAAATAATCGCTCCAGCTGATCGCTACCGCGATATTACCGATGGCATATTCCATCAACAGATCCCAGCCAATTATCCAGGCAAAAATTTCGCCGAAGGCGACATAAGAATAAGTATAAGCGCTGCCACTCACAGGCACCGTGCTGGCAAACTCTGCATAACAAAGCGCCGCAAATCCGCAGGCGATAGCCGTAAAAATATAGAGGTAGATAACGCCGGGGCCACCGTCGTAACTGGCTTTTCCGATACTGCTGAACACTCCCGCCCCGATCACGGCTGCCACACCAAAGAAGGTGAGATCCCTTACGCCAAGAACTTTTTTCAATCCACCCCCATGCTCGCCATCGCCCAATCCCGCAGCCGCGTCTCTTAATATTACATCAATGGATTTCTTTCTGAAAAAGGAAGTAGACATGTCAGTTTGTTTTGTGCGAACTAAAATAGGGAAAATTTCCGGAATTCAACCACGAAGGCCCGAAGACACAAAGGTTCACAAAGAATAAAGCAAAAGAGTTGATAGAAAAACTTTGTGTCTTTGTAGTAAAATTAAGATTCGCGTTGAAGCAGGTACTCTGCCAGCTTCTTCAATTCATTCTTACGTGAAGAAGAAACCGCGATATCTTCCAGGTTTTTCAATGCCTCCTGGAAATATTTTTCTTTTAGTTCGGCCGCCCATTCGTCCACTTTGCAATCGCGGAAGATCTGTAATACCTTCTCCACTTTATCGGGAGCATTTGCAGAAAGCAATTCCTGTAACTCATTTTTTTGCGCAGCAGAAGCCACGTCCAGCGCATGTATGAGCAGGAATGTTTTTTTGTTGGATAAGATATCTCCCCCGATCTGTTTGCCGAATTTTTCAGGATCACCAAACGCATCAAGGTAATCATCCTGTACCTGGAAAGCGATGCCGAGATTTTTGCCGAAGTTGTAAATATGTTGCTGGTTGCCTTCTCCGGCACCGCCGAGAATGGCGCCTACCTGCATGCTGCCCGCGAGCAATACGGAAGTTTTGAGCGTGATCATGTTGAGGTATTCTTCCATGCTCACAGTATCACGTTGCTCAAAGTCCATATCGAGCTGCTGTCCTTCACACACTTCCTTTGCGCTCTTGTTGAAATGGAATAATATCTTTTGAAGATGCAGCGGTTTGATCTGGTTGAGATTGTCGTAAGCCTGCACCATCATTACATCTCCGGCCAACAATGCTGTTGATTCACCATACTTGCTATGCACCGTTGCCATGCCGCGGCGCAGAGGCGCTTTGTCCATGATGTCATCGTGAATAAGGCTGAAATTATGAAACAACTCAATGGCAGTGGCTACATGATAGGCGTCGGGATCGATCTCTCCAAACAATTCATTGCCCATCAATACACATACCGGCCGTACCCTTTTACCGCCGATCTGCAGAATATATTGCGCAGGATCATAAAGATTGGCGGGAGAAACCGGGAACTGCCGCTTGTTGAAGTGCTGTTCGAATAAAGAAGAGAGCTCGGTGAAGGAATGCATCAAATCAATTAATAATTAAGAATTAAGAATTAATAATTGAGGAATACGAATGGAAGTTCCAGGATTGTGAACCCCACTTTCTTACTCCTTAATTTTTGTTTCTTATTTTTTGTTTTTCGCTTGCTTTTTAGGAGCAGCTTTCTTAGTTGGAGGTGCCGCCGCCGTTTTCTTAGCCTTCCCCGCAGGTGCCGCCCTTTCTGGTTTTGAAGGGATCCAATGATAATCCAGCTGGCGTTTGGTGAGATTAGCGGATACCACTTTTATCATTACCTTATCACCGATCCTGAACCTTGTTCCGGTACGTTGTCCTACCAGGCAGTAATCGGTTTCGTCTAACCGGAATTCATCATAATCCACCAGGTCGCGGATGCTTACAAGTCCTTCGCATTTATGCGCTACCGTTTCCGTCCAGAAACCGAAAGTTGAAACGCCACTTACTACTGCTTCAAATTCATCGCCGATGAACTGCTGCATGTATTCCACCTGTTTGTATTTATTTCCTGCACGTTCTGCTTCCATCGCCGATCTTTCGCGGTCGCTGCAATGTTTGCACTTCTCTTCCATCTTCTTATCGATCTTCACATTTTTATCAAGGCATTGCTGCAATACCCGATGAACGAGTACATCAGGATACCGGCGGATAGGTGAAGTAAAATGACAGTAATTTTCAAAACCTAAACCGTAATGACCAATGTTTTCGGTGGTGTATACCGCTTTGGCCATAGTGCGGATACCGAGCTGTTCCAGCACATGCTGCTCTGGTTTGCCCTGCACATCTTTTAATAATTTATTGAAAGAAGCCGCGATCTGGTTCTCATCTTTCATGTTGAAAGTATACCCGAATTTTCTTGCGAAAGCCACGAACGGCGCCAGTTTTTCCTCATCCGGTGTATCGTGTATGCGGTACGGGAACGGGATCGGCTCTTTGTTGATCTTTATCTTGGACACATATTCCGCCACCGTCCTGTTCGCCAGCAGCATGAACTCTTCAATCAGTTTGTGTGCATCCTTGCTTTCTTTCACCACGATGCCGATCGGTTTTCCTTTTTCATCCAGCTGAAATTTTACTTCAGTAGAAGAAAAATTGATCGCCCCATTGTCGAATCTTTCCTTGCGGAATTTTTTAGCCAGGTCATTCAGCAACAGCAATGGCTTGAAATGCAGGCCATCCTTGGTTTCTATTGTTTCCTGCACTTCTTCGTAAGTAAACCGGTGATTACTGTGGATGATGGTACGGCCGATCCATTTGTGTTTTATTTCCGCCCTGTTGTTGATCTGAAAAATAACGGAGAAAGTATATTTATCTTCATTCGGCCTCAACGAACAAAGTTCGTTGGATATCCTTTCCGGCAGCATCGGGTTTACCCTGTCTGGCAGGTAAACGCTGGTAGCACGGGCATATGCGGCCTTATCCAGCGGACTGTCGGGTGTAACGAAATGGCTCACATCAGCGATGTGTACACCAATTTCATAATTACCATTATCAAGGTTGCGGATGGAAATGGCATCATCAAAATCTTTTGCATCAGCAGGATCGATGGTGAAGGTGAGGATGTCGCGGCAATCTTTTCTTTTCTTCGTTTCTTCCCTGCTGATAGTATCAGGAAGTGCTGCAGCAATTTTCAGAATTTCATCTTCAAACTTCAGCGGAAAACCAGCCTGGATGATGATCTCCTTCATTGCCAGGTCACCTTCGTCTTCTGCTTTTATTACGGTAAGCACTTCGCCCTGTGGTTTTTTATCGTTTTTGTCCCAACGGGTTAGTTTTACTACCACCCTGTCGCCATTGGAAGCGCCATTCAGTTTTTCGATCGGAATATAAAAATCCGGCACCGGTTTTTCGCCCCCGGCGACAAAAAAAGCGATATTACCATTTACCTCTACATTACCCACGAATTCGGTTTGTTTCCTTTCGGCCACATCAATCACTTTTCCTTCCACCCTTTTGCCAAATCCGGAATGTTTAGGGATCTCCACCCGTACTGTATCGCCGTGAAAGGCTTTCCCGAAATCGTTCGGTTTAACCATGATGTCTTTTTCCTGCCCTTCTACCATTACGAAACCCATTCCGCTACGGCTGATATCCAGTTTACCTTTCAATATCTGCGATTGCGAAGATTTCTTTTGCGGGGAATTTCCCTGTTGCTTTTTGCTCATATGTGTATTTCTGAATGCAATTTAAGCAAATAAGTGAATGGTGAATGGTGAATGGTGAAATCTTCGAAGGTCTTAATATTTATAAAGTCTATTCATTTCGAATACTTTATATCGAATTGTGAAACATTCGACGACATTACCAAACCTGCATCTTTCACCATTCACCATTCACTTTTCACCAATTCACCTTTCACCATTCACCCAAAAAAACGTAGTTTTGCGCCCGAATGAACAAAACAGTCGCCCTCCACACCCTCGGGTGTAAGCTCAACTTCAGCGAAACGACCGCCATCGGCCGTTTGCTCGAAAATGACGGCTTTGTCAAGAAAGAATTTGACGAAGTGGCCGACGTATATGTCATCAACACCTGTTCGGTGACCGAGAATGCCGATAAGGAATGCCGGCACCTGGTGCGGAGGATCAATCGCCAGGCACCCGAAGCGTTGGTGGTGATCACTGGTTGTTATGCCCAATTAAAACCTGCGGAAATTGCCGCCATTCCCGGGGTAAACCTGGTGCTCGGCGCTGCTGAAAAGTTCAACATTTCGGCTCACCTGAAAGAGATCAGTAAAAATCATGCAGCTAAGATCTGTAGTTGCGATATTGAGGAAGTGAACATTTTTGAAGCTTCGCATTCGGTAAAGGAACGCACCCGTACTTTTTTGAAAGTGCAGGATGGCTGCGATTATAACTGCAGCTTTTGTACGATCCCGATGGCACGTGGAAAAAGCCGCAGCGACAGTATCGACAATGTGCTGAAAAGTGTGCAGGCGATCGCCGAAGGCGGAACAAAAGAGATCGTGCTTACCGGGATCAACCTGGGCGATTTTGGAAAAGGAGCCAAAAGTGGTGGCCGCAAGCATGAGGAGAATTTTTTTGACCTGATAAAAGAACTCGATAACAATCCGTTCGGCATCGACCGCTTTCGTATTTCTTCCATAGAACCGAATCTGCTGAGCAACGAGATCATCGAATTCGTGAGCAACAGCAAAAAATTCATGCCACATTTTCACATTCCGCTGCAAAGCGGCAGCAACACTACCCTTGCGGCTATGCGTCGCCGTTATAAAAGGGAACTGTATGCTGAAAAAGTGGAACTGATCAAACAATTCATGCCTCATTGCTGCATAGGCGTGGATGTAATTGTCGGCTTCCCCGGCGAGACAGACGAACATTTTAAAGAAACAATGGATTTTCTGCAGGGATTGGATATCTCTTACCTGCACGTTTTCACTTATTCTGAAAGGGACAATACACACGCACTCACCCTCAGCCCCGTAGTGCCGATGAACATTCGTCACGAACGTAACAAAATGCTCCGCAGCCTGAGTTATACCAAAATGCAGGCATTCACTACTCAGCATATCGGCCAGACCCGTAAAACATTATTCGAGATCGCCAATAAAAATGGTATGATGGACGGGTACACGGATAATTACATCAAGATCACTATTCCGCATCAGAAGGAGTATGAGAATAATATAGTTGATTGGACAGTTTAAATAGGTTTAGAGTTTAGGAGTTAGCGTTTAGCAGGTGAGTATAGTGAAGTTTAGAAAGTTTAGAATTACGAAGGGATCTAAGCGAAGAAAAAATCGTAGATTTTAAAGGGATAAAAGAATTTCGCGGATTATTTTTCACTTCGTGAAAAACTAAAATGCAGTTTATAAATTTGGAACGTCAAAACAAGTTCAATTTTTATAAACTGCATTTTAGTTTTCTGCTTGCAGAAAACAATCTGTGCAATTCTTTTATCCCTTTAAAATCTGTGATTCCTACTTTCCCATAATCTTCTCCATCCAAATTCGTAATTTGCTCTCCTCAAAAAACTACCATGCGCAAATTATCCTTCATTGTCTTTTTATCACTATTTGCTTTTTCCACTTTCGCCCAGAAACCAAGATCCCGTGACATCGGAATTCCATTTGATGGAACACCAGGACCATACAATGCCATTACTGATGTGAAAGGTGTGGAAGTAGGTTACAGCACGATCATCAGCGGAAGCGGAAAGAACGTTCGGGGCCAGGGACCGGTACGGACGGGCGTTACGGCCATTTTGCCTCGAGGCAGGAATAACAATCCTGTATTTGCCAACTGGTATTCGCTCAACGGCAATGGTGAAATGACTGGCACGACATGGATCACCGAATCAGGCTTCCTGGAAACTCCGATCATGATCACCAATACTAATAGTGTAGGCGTAGTAAGGGATGCGGTGCTGAAATGGTTTGTGAAGACTGGCTGGTACAAAGAAGATTTCTGGTACACGTACCCGGTAGTTGCCGAAACATACGATGGTTTTCTCAATGATATTTATGGTTTTCATGTAAAAGAAAGTAATGCTTATGAAGCTTTGGACAGCGCCAGGAGCGGGTTTATAAAAGAAGGAAATGTTGGCGGCGGTACTGGAATGATGTGCATGGGTTTTAAAGGTGGAACGGGAACTTCGTCGAGAAAAATAAAGATCAAGGATTCGACATATACTTTGGGTGTGCTGGTGCAATCCAATTTTGGTGCAAAAAGGAACCTCACGATCGCCGGCGTACCGGTAGGAAAAGAGTTGAAGGACACGATGAACTACCAGTTCAAAGCACCGCCTTCTTATCAGCCAGGTGATGGATCGATCATAGTGGTGGTGGCTACCGATGCGCCATTGCTGCCCCACCAGTTGAAACGTATTACGGCAAGGGTTCCCATCGGTGTTGGCAAAGTTGGCGGACGTGGGGAAAATGGCTCAGGCGACATTTTCATCGCTTTTTCTACCGCCAACCCTTCGGCATTTCAGCGGGAGAATTTTACCAAAATAGATGAATTGCCGAATGACCTGATCAATCCGTTATTTGAAGCGACCGTACAGGCTGTTGAAGAAGCGATCATCAACGCGATGGTGGCGGCGGAAACGATGGAAGGGATCAACGGGAATAAGGCGTTTGGATTACCGCATAAGTTGGTGATGGATGCATTGAAGAAATATAATCGCGTGAAATAGGATATCACAGATTATAAAGGGATAAAGGGGATTGCACAGATTATTTTTACTCCGTAAAAATGAAATGCAGCTTGTAAAAATTCCATACATATATATCTATGAAATTTTTACAACCTGTATTTCATTTCATGCTTGCAGTAAATAATCTGTGTAATCTCCTTTATCCTTCTGAAATCTGTGATCCCCTCCTCCGGTCATCACGCTTATTTTCCCTTAACAAAATTTTTGCAACTCTTTTACGAATAATTTCCTACTTTGCCATACGAAATACATCGTATTATGCTAAAGAACAAAATAATTAAGCCTACAGAAGGTGAACTGGAAATACTGGGAGTGCTGTGGGATAAAGGCGAAGCCACGGTAAGAACCGTGTATGAAGAGCTGTGCAAAACGAAAGACAGCGGTTACACCACCACCCTCAAACTCATGCAGATCATGTTTGAAAAGGAGCTGGTAACCCGTGACAGCAGCAGCAAAACGCATATTTACCAGGCAGCGGTAACGAAAGAAAAAACACAAAAACAGTTTTTGAATAAAATGATCAACGGGCTTTTTGCGGGGTCATCTGCAGATCTGGTTTTGCAGGCCCTGGGCGGACATAAAGCCAGCAATGCAGAACTGGAAAAAATCGAATCGCTGATAGCTGAATTAAAATCCAAAAAATAACTGACTGATCCATGGGACAATTCTCTTATAGTTTTGCTGTAAGTATGATGCACAGCATATGGCAATCCGCCATTTTGCTGGGGTTGTACTTTGCAATAACGGCGCTATTAAGAAATGCCCATCCACTCTTCAAACGCAATCTTCTTTTTGGAATGATCGCGGTACAGATCATTGCTTCACTGGCCACCTTCAGTTTTTATTACAGCGGATCATTTGCTTCACTACAATACGGCCTTCAGCAACTACTCCCTACCGAAATGCCCGCCAGGCAATGGCTGCAGCAATATGCACCATGGATATTTTATTGTTATGTAGTAGTAGTGATCATGCGATCGGCCTTACAATTGCGCAGCTGGCTTGATTTCAAAAGCAACTACACGTTGTCGTTAGTAAAGCCGCCGGTAGATACCCGGATGTTCACGACTTCAAAAGCACACCACTTCGGTATCGCAAAAAAAGTGACGCTTTGGTATAGTAACAAAATACAAACTCCGATCGTATTCGGATTTTTCAAACCCGTGATCCTACTTCCTGTTGCATTGGTCAATCAATTAAGCGTAAAAGAGACCGAAGCCCTCATCATTCATGAACTGACGCATATCCGTTATAATGATTATCTCCTGAACTGGTTGCTTCTGGCAACTGAAACGGTTTATTTTTTCAATCCGTTCATCCGGATCATGGCTGGAAAAATCAAACTGGAAAGGGAGAAAAATTGCGATGTGCAGGTGTTGCAATTTGAGTATTGTTCTATCGGTTACGCAGACACGCTTTTAAAAACAGCCAGGTTGAGGCATCAGGTAAAAGCTTTTCAACTGGCAGCTGTATTCAATCAATCACAATTACTGACCCGTATCCGCTTCTTTTCAGCAGGGCAAAAGTTCAGCATGTATCAACGCCCGAGTATGCCGTTCTCGTTTGCAGGATTATTACTGTTATTATTTTTCATGGCATCTGTTTTCAGTGATCCGGTAAAGGACGTTGTGCTGCAAAAAGAAATTACAAAAAAAATCATCCACACCACTGAAACCCCTGTACTTACTGAAGCGGTGGCGTATGTGAGTGGGCCCGTTAAAGAAGAAGAAGTGCCGTCAAAGGTTATGGCTGTTGAGCAGAAACCACCAGTGATCAACGAGGCTACATTGGAGGAAGACCTTGGGGCAGTGAATATAAATGACATGGATCCTTCCCACATACAACAGATAAATATCGTTCCTGTTTCAATGAAAACAGAAACTGCCAATGAAGGAAAAGAAGTGATCATCAATGAAGAAAGCTCAACCGGTAAAATGGTTACCCGGGCTTATCGTGTAAAATTGAAAGGTGATGTTTGGGTAACTGAACCGCTTTGGGTGATCGCTGAAACTAAGTCGAAAGATTCATTGATGAAGAAAGTTACGGATACAACGTGGAAATTGAAACTGGTACCGCTGGCGCAATAATTTTTGATTATACAAATTAAGCGAATTAAACCAATTACTTCTCAAGTAATGAAATTGCCAGATTACGCACAACTTTTATAATAGCTGTTCTGACAAACTTCCATTTTAATACAACCTCACGAAGGTTGGACTATTCACTATTCAATACCTACCATACATTTCTCGGGCAGGTATCCCCATATTTATTTCCGAT
>Ga0247813_10000345_pt1 | contig 48239 bp, 46 predicted proteins | sample UWRJL169409C1_FD_180719 | JGI IMG/M metagenome (GOLD analysis project Ga0247813, IMG submission 180719) | Plant litter microbial communities from Arlington Agricultural Research Station in Wisconsin, United States - UWRJ-L169-409C-1 | ecosystem: Environmental > Terrestrial > Plant litter >... | reverse complement strand
CTGGTGGGTGTCGAAGCCGCTCGATCACGAAACCATGCACACGGCTGCCCAGATACTGGTCGGCCATCACGATTTCACCACGTTCCGCTCCACCCATTGCCAGGCCAACAGCCCGTGGCGGACACTTGACCGGCTGGATGTGACGCGGGATGGCGACGTCATCGAGATCCGGGCGACGGCGCAGAGTTTCCTGCACAACCAGATCCGCTCGTTTGCCGGCACCTTGAAAATGGTGGGTGACGGGCGCTGGACGCCGGACGATGTGCGGGCCGCACTCGAGGCGAAGGACCGCAAGGCCTGCGGCCCGGTCGCGCCGCCGGAGGGGCTTTATTTCATGCAGGTCGACTACTGAAGGGGCGTGGGATAGATCGGCATCAGGCCGAGCAGGGGCGGCAGGGCTTCGCTCAACATCAGCGACGGCAGGATCAACAGGGCTGAGATCGCCGAGGCGAGCAGCAACTGGTTGCTGGTCACGGTTTTGACCAGCCTGAAAATCACCGTGAAATTGGCCAGCAGCAGGATCAGGGACAACAGATAGGCCAGCCCCTGGCCGTCTGGAAACACCAGTCTGATCGCCAATGGAACGGCCATGGCGTAGACCGTCGGGACGGCCAGCCAGTTGGTGCTGATGATGATCGAGGCCAGCATGTCGGCATAGCCGAGCGGTTTTGCCAGCACAGCCACCAGCACCAGGGGCACGATCCACATCGTCATATCGACGAGAAACAGCTTGAAAATGAAGCCAAGCCCGGTTTCCGTTCCTGTCGGCATCTGCTCCAGATAAAACATCCGCCACGCCGCCCAGCCAACGGCCATGGCCGGAAGGCACCAGAGGAAAGCGGCAAAGGAGCGCCAGACACCGATGGCGGTTATGTCGAGCCAGTCGAAGCCGCTCCTGTCGCCCAGGATCAGCAGCCAGACACCCTTCAGATAGGCACCGATCTCCTCAATCTGCGGCATGGCCAAACCAGCGGCTGATGAAGGTTTCATAGATCTGCGTCAGGGTTTCCAGATCGGCGACAGCGACGCGTTCATCGACCATATGCATGGTCTGGCCGACAAGGCCGAACTCGACCACCGGGCAATAATCCTTGATGAAGCGCGCATCAGACGTGCCGCCGGTGGTCGACAGTTTTGGCTCGCGGCCGGTGACGGCCTCGACGGCGCCCGACAGCGAAGCGATCAGGGCGTTGTTGCGGGTGATGAAGACGTGGCTCGGACGTTCGCTCCACACCAGATCGTAGCGGACCGGAGTGCGGCCGGGACGAAGTGGGCTATCCGTGGCGGCGCGATCCAGCCGGGCGATGATCTCTGCCTTCAGGCTGTCGGCTTCCCAGGTGTCGTTGAAGCGGATGTTGAAACTCGCCGATGCCTTGGCCGGAATGACGTTGACGGCCTTGTTGGCCACGTCGATCGTCGTCACTTCGAGATTGGACGGCTGGAAATTATCGGTTCCGCCATCAAACGGCGGGTCCATCAGCGCCTGTGTCAGGGACAGGATGCCGCGCACCGGGCTGTCGGCCAGATGCGGATAGGCCGCATGGCCCTGGACGCCCTGAACTGTGATGGTGCCGGACAGCGAGCCGCGCCGGCCGATCTTGATCATGTCGCCGAGATGGTCCGGATTGGTCGGTTCGCCGACCAGGCAGGCATCCCACCGCTCGCCCTTGGCGGCTGCCCATTCGAGCAGCTTGGTGGTGCCGTTGATCGCCGGGCCTTCCTCGTCGCCGGTGATCAGGAACGAGATGGAACCAGCGGGCGCACCATGTTTCTCGATGTGGCGGGCAACAGCGGCGGCAAAGCAGGCAATACCACCCTTCATATCGACGGCGCCGCGGCCATACATTTCGCCACCGGCAATGTCGGCGGAAAACGGGCCATGCGTCCAGGCACTCTCGTCGCCAACGGGTACGACATCGGTGTGGCCGGCAAACATCAGGTGCGGGCCGCCGGTGCCGAGCCGGGCATAGAGGTTTTCGATATCCGGCGTGCCCTCTTCGGTCGCCGTCACCCGATGGGAAACAAAGCCGAGCGGCTTCAGCATCGCGTCGAGCGTTGTGAGCGCACCGCCTTCGGCGGGGGTGACGGAAGGGCAGCGGATCAGGGCGGAGAGATTGGCGACGGGATCGATAGCGGTCATCAAGAAAGCCTGTTGTTTCGCGGGGCTTGGTTTAGCCCATCCATACCGGGCTGTCACGCGGTTAGCCGGGCTTTCCCTCCCCTTGAGGGGGAGGGCCGAAGCGAAGCTCCGGGGTGGGTTGAACTGCGGCATAAGCAGTTGACGATGGTCTTCGCGGTGGTCACCCCCACCCGCCGCGCTGCGGCGACCTCCCCCCGTCAAGGGGGAGGTGGAACTGCCTCTTCTCCCCAGCGGGGAAGGTGCCCGAAGGGCGGATGAGGGGGGCGGCATAGAGCGGCAGGCCTTCATCGTGGCGATTTCCCAATTTTTCCATTTTCAGTTTCCCCGGATTTCCGTCTTCAAGGTGGCTTCGCCCCCTCATCCGGCCCTGCGGGCCACCTTCTCCCCGGTGGGGAGAAGAGGGAGGTCGCGGATCCCTCAACACTTCAAGCCACGCCCGGAAAATCCGCCGTGGTTTTCTTTGATGCTTACTTGGCCGGGGCGCTGGAAAGTGCCGATGACAAAGTAAAGTATATGACGCCTTCCGGCGCCCCGTTCAGTGTCTTTTGCCGCGCTTCTCAGGTTCTTCTGCGCCTTCCTCTCTGACAGGAAAGCCTCCAATGCCCCGGCCCGGCCGCTTATCCGCCAGGCCTTTCAATAGGGCGGGGTTTGGCCCTGGGCCGTCCAAGGACGGCGTGACCACCCGGCACGCCCGGTTCATTTGCGAACCGGAGGAGAACCGCCTTTCACGCAGCCCCGGGGATTTTGCGCGCGTTTCGCCAAACCATCCGGGCACCGGCCCCACCTCGCCGGCAACGCAAACCGGTGTATCCGTGGTGGGACGGGAAGAAGTATGGCACGGATTTTGAGGGCGGGGATTTGCGGGGATGATTTTTTTGACGAGTGAGGATTTTCCGGCGTGGCCAGGCTACCCAATTCCTCCGTCATGCCGGTGCTCGGGCTCGACCCGAGGGATGTCACAGGTATCCAGCCACCGTGCGTCGGCGCGGCCGGAGAACTCGTCACGAAGAAGGGAGTCTTGCGCGCCGCAGACGCGGCGCACTGGATTCCCGCCACAAGGGCGAGGAAGACGGAGGGGAGGTGGCCGCCTGGCGTATTCCTGCCGGTTATCCTTGGAAATATGATAAGACGCGAGCAGCGTCGGCCGCTGATAGTACAATATCGGCGGACAGTCCCTTGTCTTTCGACAGACAGTTCTGACAAACACGCGGCAATTGCCTGTGCGCCTGCAGGAGCGCATCGCGCCGAGTTGGAGTTTTGAAATTGAGTGTTGCCTTCGCCAAGGATGACAGTGCCGAAACGGCTGCGGAAACCCATTTGCCCGATCGGCCCATTTCCCCGCATCCGAACCGTGTGACGGAGGCTGGATTGAAGGCGCTGGAATTGGAGCTCAGCCAAGCCCGCGCGGCCTATGAGGCCACGAGTACGATCGAGGACGTCAATGAACGGCGGCGGCAGGCGGCAAGCCCGTTGCGCGATACGCGCTATTTTGCAGCACGGGTTCATACGGCCGAAGTTATCCCCGCCCCAGCATCGATCGACAAAGTTTCCTTCGGCAGCACGGTGACCTTCAGCCGCAACGACGGACGTGTGCAGACTTACCGAATCGTCGGCGAGGACGAAGCCGATCCCAAGGCCGGATCGATTTCCTACGTCTCGCCGGTGGCAAGGCTTCTGACGGGCAAGGCTGTCGGCGATGTCGTGGGCACCGGCGATCAGGAACTTGAGATCGTAGCCATCGCGTAGAACGCCGTTTCCGAGCAGACCATCGCTATTTAAGCCGCGACGGCTTTTGGAGAAACCCGGTGCCGATGGCCTTCATAGGCTGGCCGCTCCTCACCACCCCCGCCAGCCGGCCGATGCCACCAGCTCGTTGCGGATGAAGGCGATATCGTCGGAAGCCGCTGGCGTGCCGGCACCGGGCAGACGGCCACGGCGCAGTGATTTGAGGGCGGGTATGCGGCGGTCGGTCTTTTCGGGAAGATCCGGGCTGCATAGGTTTTCCGCTTCGAAATCCGCCGGATCGATCGAAACGACACGGATGCCGCGCTCGGCGAATTCGCGGGCAAGGCCGAGTGTCAGCATATCGATGGCGCTCCTGATGGTGGACTGCGTCTCCGCATCCGGCACTCCGGCCTGCGGTGTGGCAGTGGCCATGGCGCTCATGTTGATGATGATCCCGCCCTTGCCGGCGAACTGGCGGGCCGCCTCCTGGCACATCAGGAACGTGCCGAAGACATTGACGGCAAAGGTGCGGTTGGCGTCCGCCTCCGCTTGCTGCGGCTCGGCCCGGACAATGCAGGCATTGTTGACGACGATATCGGGCCTGCCGAAAATCTCTTTCGTGGCCCGGAAGATGCGCTTCACATCCTGCGACTTCGAGACGTCGCCCTCGACGGCGACTGCCTGGCCGCCGCACCGGACGATATCGGCGGCAACGCGGGAAGCACCGTCGCTGTCGGCGGTATCGTTAATGACGACGGCTGCACCTTCGGCGGCAAGGCGAGCGGCGATCCGGGCCGCCGGTCCATTGGCAGCACCGGTGACAACGGCGGTTTTTCCGGTCAATCTGGTCATGGCAATTTCCTTGATTCTTCGGACGTGTTGATCCGATGAACCAAGCATGCGGCAGATACAGGCTTTAGCGTTACAACGATACTCCGAGATTTCTATGCGATCCTGCAAATCTGGATAGAGGGACATTCCCCGGGCCTGAATTCCGGAGTAGCGTCGGATCAGTCGAACATCAGGGTATCGTTTCGGTCCATGCACAATCAATCAGAACGCATCGGTGAAATTGCCGCAATCATTGCGCGGCATACGTCGGGAACGGGCATGTTCCCGACCGCGATCGAGAATCTGGTTTTCGGACGCCAGACCGCGCCGACCAACCCTGTTCATCTGGCACACCGACCGGCCTTCGCGCTCATTGCCCAAGGCCAGAAAAGTGTGACGCTGGGGCAGGATGTCTATCATTACGGGGTGGGCGATTGTGTCGTGGTATCGTTTGATCTGCCGGTTATCTCCCGGGTCAGCGTCGCCAGCCCGCAGGCGCCGCATCTGGGGCTGGGCATGATGATCAATCCGGACCGGCTGCGCGAGGTGCTGCAGCGGATCGCCGTTCCCCAGGTCGCGGCAACGGCCGATGGCATGCGCGGTCTTGCCGTTCACAAGGCTTCGCCGGCGCTGGTGGATGCGACACTCAGATATCTGCGGCTCCTTGATACTCCAAGCGACATTGCAGGGGTGGCGCCTCTCGTGGAACAGGAAATTCTCTATCGCCTTCTGACGGGGCCTTACGGGCCGCGACTGATCCAGATTGCCACGGTGGACAGTCCGGGAAACCGCGTCGCCAAGGCGATTGCCTGGCTGCGTGAACACTATGCCCGGCCCTTGCGCATCGAAGACCTTGCCGACCATTGCGGCATGAGCGTTTCGTCGCTGCATCATCATTTCAAGGCGGTCGCGGCGATGACGCCGATGCAGTATCAGAAGCAGCTGCGGCTCAACGAGGCACGCCGCCTGATGCTGATGGAAAACATGGATGCCGGGACAGCCGGACATAACGTCGGCTACCAGAGCCCGTCGCAGTTCGGATTGGAATATACCCGCCTCTACGGCCAGTCGCCGCTGCGCGATGTGGCGACGCTGCGCACGCAGGTCGCGGCCGAATGACACAACAGTTTGGCGCGCGCTGGCAGAATGGCTCTGGCGCCCTATCTTCCATGAGACCCCCGCCCGCACGGCCGGGATCTTTCACCGCTATCCTTACAGAACAATGGAGCTAACCATGCGTTACAATCAGCTTGGCAATACCGGCCTGTTCGTGTCTGAAATCTGCCTGGGAACGATGACCTTCGGCGCTGCGGGAGGCGGCAGGTGGGGCGGTATCGCCGGTGTCGATCAGGATGCGGCCGACCGGATCGTCGAGCGGTCGCTGGCCGCCGGCGTCAACTTCATCGATACAGCCGATGTCTATTCGGCCGGCGATTCCGAACGGTTGCTCGGGCAATCGCTGATCAATCTCGGCGTCGCCCGCAAGGACGTGGTGATTGCCACCAAGGTCTATGGCGAGATGGGCGACGGCCCGAACGATCGCGGCGCTTCGCGCGGCCATATCATGGACTCGGTCGAGGAGAGCCTCGACCGGCTGCAGATGGACCATATCGATCTCTACCAGATCCACGGCACCGATACGGTGACGCCGATCGACGAGACGTTGCGGGCGCTGGACGACCTGGTCTCCGGCGGGCTGGTTCGTTATGTCGGCATGTCCAACTGGCAGGCCTGGCGGATTGCCAAGGCGCTGGGTGTTTCAGAGCGCAAGGGGTTTGCCCGGTTCGAGACGCTGCAGGCCTATTATTCGATTGCCGGGCGCGATCTGGAGCGGGATATCGTGCCGCTGCTGAATGAGGAAAAGATGGGGCTGATGGTCTGGTCGCCGCTTGCCGGCGGGCTGCTATCGGGCAAGTATGGACCGGGCGCACCGGGCAATGGCGAAGGCCGCCGGGCGAGCTTCGATTTTCCGCCGGTTGACAAGGACCGGGCCTGGGCCTGCGTTGCGGCCATGCGCGAGGTTGCGGAAAAACACGGTGCCAGTGTCGCCGAAGTGGCGCTCGCCTTCATCCTGGCGAAGCCTTTCGTCACCAGCGTCATCATCGGTGCCAAGCGGGTGGAGCAGCTGGATGAGAACCTCAAGGCGGTGAAGTTGAGGCTCGATGCCGACGATCTGGCCAAGCTCGACGATATCAGTGCGCTGCCGCCGGAATATCCGGGCTGGATGCTGGAACGGCAGGGGGCAGCGCGCCGGCCGCAGCCGTTCGAACCGAAGGCATGATGCCACAGCGGCACCGTTTGTGGTGTCGCTACCACCATCATCAGACTTGCATCTGAGCTGCATTCCGTCGAGAAAGAGGTAAGTGCTTTGCACACCTCCTAGTGAAAGAAATGCAGTGAACGATAATCCGGCCGCCGCCGTCGATGCTATCGCCCAGATCAGCGCCGTGCCGACCATTCTGGACGTGGTCTGCAGGACAACCGGCATGCGCTTTGCGGCGGTGGCACGCGTCACCGCTGACCGGTGGATTGCGTGCGGGGTGCAGGACGATCTGGCTTTCGGGCTGGAGCCGGGCGGTGAACTGAAGATCGAAACGACGATCTGCAACGAGATCCGCGATCACCGCGAGCCTGTCATCATCGACAATGTGGCAGAGGACCCGGCTTATTCCAGCCACCATACCCCGGCGATCTATGGCTTGCAGAGCTATATCTCCGTGCCGATCACGCTCGGTGACGGATCCTTCTTCGGCACGCTCTGCGCCATCGACACGGTGCCGCGCAAACTGAATACGCCTGAAATCGCCGGCATGTTCCAGCTGTTTGCCAACCTGATCGCTTTCCATCTGGATGCGCATGAGCGGATCGACCAGGAGCGGCAGGGCAGCGAGTTGCGCGAACAGTTCATCGCCGTGCTCGGCCACGATCTGCGCAATCCGCTGGCATCGCTCGATGCCGGTACCCGGATGCTGCTGCGCTCGGTCGAAGACGAGAAGGGCAAGGCGGTGCTCGGGCTGATGCAGAATAGCATTTCGCGGATGTCGGGGCTGATTGATAACGTGCTCGATTTCGCCCGCGGCCGGCTGGGCGGCGGCATTTCCATCGAACAGGCGGACCGGGTGCCGTTGCGTCCGGTGATGGAACAGGTAATCGCCGAGTTGAGGATGGCCAATCCGGGCCGGCGGATAGAGGCAGACCTGACGGAGGCGCTGGTGCGCTGCGACGAGGGCCGGATCGGGCAATTGCTGTCGAACCTTTTGGCCAATGCGCTCACCCATGGCGATCCCGAAGCGCCGATCCGGGTGCGCTCGGTGATATCGGGCGGCCGTTTCGAGCTTGCGGTGATCAATGCCGGCGAGCCGATCCCGGAAGCGGTGGTCAAGGACCTGTTCAAGCCGTTCGTGCGCGCCTCGGCCAAGGCAAACCTGCAAGGGCTCGGCCTCGGGCTCTATATCGCCTCGGAAATCGCCAAGGCGCACAGGGGCAAGCTGCTGGTGACATCGACGCCGGACGAGACCTGTTTCACCTTCGATATGCCACAGCAATAATCCCGATCCGGTTCACGCGATCCCGTGCCCTGATCAGCGGCCGTAGTCGTTTTCCCCCTCGATGCCCGGCCAAAGGCAGAGCGCGAGGAAGAGGACGGGGCTGAGCACGGGAATGAACAGGCAGATGGCAAGGTGGCCGGGATAGCCGATATCGTGCAGCCGCTTGATGGTCATCAGCGCGATCGACGCGGTGGAGACAAGGGCGGTGACGACCAGGATCAGGGTCCAGAGTGCCAGCGGAATGTCGTTGCCCTGATGGGCCAGCACGCGGGAAAGCACGAAGCCGCTGGCGGTGGCCCAGAATAGCCAGCCGAGCAGATAGGGCAGGCGGGCGACGCGGCCGGAGGGGCTGAAGAACAGCCAGGACATGCTCTGCTGCCCCTCCGTACGCATGATCGATCAGTCCCGCAAAAGTTCGTTGATGCCGGTCTTCGAGCGGGTCTTTTCATCGACCCGCTTGACGATGACAGCGCAGTAGAGGTTCGGGGCAACCACGCCGTTCGGCATGACCGCGCCGGAGCCCATCGAACCGGCAACGACGACGGAGTAGGGCGGTACTTCGCCATAGGTGACTTCGCCGGTGGCGCGGTCAACGATCTTGGTCGACTTGCCGATGAACACGCCCATACCGAGAACCGAGCCTTCGCGCACGATGCAGCCCTCAACCACTTCCGAGCGGGCGCCGATGAAACAATTGTCCTCGATGATCGTCGGGCCGGCCTGCATTGGCTCCAGCACGCCGCCGATGCCGACGCCGCCGGAAAGGTGCACATGCTTGCCGATCTGGGCGCAGGAACCGACCGTTGCCCAGGTATCGACCATCGTGCCTTCACCGACATAGGCGCCGAGATTGACGAAGGACGGCATCAGGATGGCGTTGGGGGCGATATAGGCGGAGCGGCGAACGATCGCGTTCGGCACGGCGCGGAAGCCGGCTTGCCGGAACTGGTTTTCGCCCCAGCCTTCGAATTTCGAGGGAACCTTGTCCCACCACGTGGACTGGCCCGAGCCGCCCTTGACGACCTCCATGTCATTCAGCCGGAACGACAGGAGAACGGCTTTCTTCAGCCATTGATTGACGGTCCAGTTGCCGTCGGCGCCGCGTTCGGCGACGCGCACCTTGCCGCCGTCGAGCAGATCAAGGGCTGTATCGACCGCATCGCGGATCTCGCCCTTGGTGTTGATGGTGACGCTGTCGCGGTTGTCGAAAGCGGTGTCGATGGTCTGCGACAGGGAGGCGAGATCATGGGTCGTCATCGGAATTCCTTAAACTTCGGCGTCTATCGTAATCTGCTCTAGTGCATGATCCCGAAAAATTGAAGTGGTTTTCGGTTGCGGTCGGGGCTGGATGAAGGTGTATGTCCCGGAATGGGCACGGGTGATTTGATCCGTAGCGACCGGGATGTTGAAAGGAGCATCCGGCAGCGATGATTTGCTGTCGGTTTGCGGCAGGAAAGTTTGACATGGCAAGAATGAAGAAGCGGAATCTGCGGCGCAAGGATGGGGTCTGGGACCCTTTGGTCGATAGCCAGCAGACCCGCCAGCGCGCGGCAGGCGTTCCGCAGACGCCGCAATCGATGTCCCCGTCCTACAGGCTCGCCTATACGGACGATGATTTCATGGCCCGCGAAGAGCTGCGCCCCGTACGGCTGCAGCTGGAACTGCTGAAGCCCGAAATGATCATGGCCGAGCGCGGCATCAATTCGACGGTGGTGATGTTCGGCGGTGCCCGCATTCCCGAGCCCGGCGGCGACGCCTGGGCGGCGAAGAACGAGACCCAGCGCCAGAACTTGACGGCCGCCTCGGTCTATTATGAGGAAGCGCGCAAATTCGCCCGCCTCTGCTCGCTGCATTCGGCCGAGTCCGGCTACAAGGAATATGTCGTGACCACCGGCGGCGGGCCGGGGGTGATGGAAGCCGGCAATCGTGGTGCCGACGACATCGGCGCGCCATCGATCGGCTTGAACATCGTGCTGCCGCATGAGCAGGCACCCAATCGCTATGTGACGCCGGAACTCTCGTTCAATTTCCATTACTTCGCCATCCGCAAGATGCATTTCCTGGTGCGCGCCAAGGCCGTTGTGGTGTTTCCGGGCGGCTTCGGCACGTTTGACGAACTGTTCGAGACGATCACGCTGATGCAGACCGGCCGCATGGCGCTGGTGCCGCTGATCCTGTTTGGCGAGAAATTCTGGCGTAGCGTCATCAATTTCGAGGCGCTGGCCGATTTCGGCACCATCGCGCCCAACGATCTCGATCTCATCCAGTTCGTCGAAACCGCCGACGAGGCCTGGGAGATCATCGCGAAATTCTACGAAACGGTCGATCCGGCAACGGTGCCGATGGCATCCGGCGAACGGTAGATATCACGATCCCATCTTCTCCAGCCCGCGTCTGAACCAAACGGCGCGGGCTGCGTTCTTCCGTCATTCATTGACACGGGAGACGATCATGCCTTCAAAGACCCTTTCCGAAATAGCCAAGAAAATGGCCGATATTGATGTCGCCATGCTATCGACCCATACCGATGGCGGCGCCATCGCCGGCCGGCCGATGAGCAACAATGGCGAGGTCGAATACGACGGCGATTCCTATTATTTCACCTGGGAAAAATCGCGCATGGTCGATGACATCAAGCGCAACCCGAAGGTCGGTCTTTCCTTCCAGGGCAAGAAGGCCTTCATGGTGGCGGTCGAAGGCGAGGCCGATGTCATCAAGGACAAGGCGGCCTTCAAGGAACACTGGACGAAGGATCTCGACGACTGGTTCAAGGACGGCGTCGATACCAAGGGTCTGGTCTTGATCAAGGTCAGTGCGACAAGAGCGCATTACTGGGACGGCGACGATGAGGGCGAGGTCAAGCTGACAAGCGCCAAACGGCGTCATTAAACACTCGCCGGCCAGAGCCAAGCTCGTCAGTCCAGCGACGGCGGTCAGCGCGTGAAAGCCTCAGCAAAAATTCCGCAACCGGCTTTGTGTCGCAGTGACAGCGGGTCGCGGCTATGGCAATGAGCCGGGATGAAAACCCTGCGGCTTGTCTTGAGAGATAGAGTGTCGGCCGGCGCGATTGCCGTGCTGTTCGCTGCTATGCTTTTGATGCAGGGGCTTCTCTCCGGTGTTGCCCACGGAACGATGGCAAGCGCTGCCGTCGATCCGTTCAATATCCTCTGCATCGCCCACGAGGACGGGCCGCAAAAAACATTGCCAGACGGCGGGCCGGCCAAGGCGGCGCACGACCTGTGCGCGACACTCTGTCAGCTTGCGGCGGGCTATACGCCGGCCTTACCGGGCCGTTCGATCGACATTGCATCTCCCGTCCTTAGCCACGCAGCTGAAATCTATTTCGCTGCAAAATCTGTGCCTCGGGTCATGCTTCGCAGCTTCTTCGCTGAAGCCAGAGGCCCTCCCTCCATCTCCGCATGACGCCATAAATCAGGCCGTTCGCAAAGCGCCGGCCGCTATTTTTGCTCATCTGGAGATACCCCATGTCCGATTTCACCATCGGCCGCGCGGACACCGCTGTTGCGGTGCGTTCGCCGTCCGACCTTTACCGCGCTGTCTGGCGCTGGCATTTCTATGCAGGCCTTCTGGTCCTGCCTTTTCTGATCACACTGGCCGTCACCGGCGCGCTTTACCTGTTCCGCGACGAGATCGATGGTCTTGTCTACGCCGACCTGAAACATGTCGAGGTTCAGGAGAATACCGTCACGGCCACACCTTCGGCGATGGTTGCAGCGGCACTTGCCGCCTATCCCGGCAAGGCGCTCAAATATACCGACCCGCCAACGCCCACGGATTCCGTTGAGATCACCGTCAATACGCCGTCTGCCGGGCGGGTGGCGGTCTACGTCAACCCCTATGACGGCAAGGTACTCGGCGCGCTACCCGATCGCGGCACCATCATGTGGACCATCCGCACCCTGCACAGCCTGAAATATTTCGGCTCGTTTGCCCGGTCACTGATCGAGATCGCCGCGGGTTGGTCGGTGCTGCTGGTGGCCACCGGCATCTATCTCTGGTGGCCGCGCACCCAGACGGGCGGGGTCTTGAGCGTTCGCGGCACGCCGAAACGGCGGGTGTTCTGGCGCGATACCCATGCCGTCAGCGGCATCTTCGTCGGCTTCTTCATCGTCTTCCTCGCGGTCACCGGCATGCCCTGGTCCGGCGTCTGGGGCGAGAAAGTCAACGAATGGGCAAACGGTAGCAATTTCGGCTATCCGGCCGGGGTGCGCACGGCCGTGCCGATGTCCAATGAGCATCTCGATCATATTGCCAAGACCACGTGGTCGCTGGAACAGGCGCAGGTGCCGCAGTCGATAGGCGAGGGCACCGCGGCGATCGGCCTTGATCAGGCCGTGGCCATCTTTAATGGGCTTGGACTGCATCATGGTTATGCGGTGAATATCCCGATGAAGCCGCAGGGGGTCTACACCGGTTCCGTCTATCCGGATGACGTCTCGCAGCAGCGGGTGGTGCATCTCGATCAATATAGCGGCAAACCGCTGATCGACATGAGTTATGCGGATTATGGCCCGCTCGGCAAGGCGCTGGAATGGGGCATCAACGTTCACATGGGGCAGGAATTTGGTCTCATCAACCAGCTCGTGTTGCTCACGGCCTGCATCGCCATCGTGCTTCTGGCGGTGTCGGCTGGTGTCATGTGGTGGAAACGCCGGCCGAAGGGCTCGCTCGGCGTGCCGCCCCTGCCGGCGGATAAAAAGGTGTTTCGCGGCCTGATCGCACTTCTGGCGATCGGCGGCATCCTCTTCCCGCTGGTCGGCATTTCGCTGGTGGTGATGCTTGCGCTGGACTGGAGCTATCCGCATTTCCGGCGGGCGATCCGGTTTGCGTGAAGGGACGCTGAATGCTGTCGAACGGCAATCTTTGCAGTTGGGCACCCAATTTCCTCCGTCATGCTCGCCCTTGTGGCGGGCATCCAGCCAGCCCAAGTCATTGGGCTGAAAGAGTCTTTTGACCCGACAGACGTCGGGTCGCTGGATCCCCGCCACAAGGGCGAGGATGACGGAGAGTGGTGTGTCTCCTTCGTCAGTAATCGGCTTCAGGGTTTCTCAGCAATCTGAACGCCCCGGCCATTTCTGACCGGGGCGATAACAATCAAATCTTCTTGGTCTTGGTGAAGTCCGAGGCGTCGATGACGCCGTCGCCATTGGTGTCGCGGCGCTTGAACATCGCGTCGGCGCGCGCAGTCACCTCGGTCAGGCTGAGCGAACCGTTCTTGTCGGTGTCGGTGCGTTTGAAGCCCTTATGGCGCATGCCGGGCAGCATGGCCGGGCGCGTTTCCCGGAGCTTTTCCATCGCCGCAGTCTTGTCGGCCCCGGTCTTTTGCTTGGCAGCCCGCCATTCTTGGCCATGGGCCTTGCGCACGGCCTTGATTTCCTCGCGGGTCACCTGGCCATTGCCGTCGGTATCGAAAGCCTTGAAGGATTCGGTGGTTTTCGCGTTGACCTCGTCCAGCGAGACCTTGCTGTCGCCATTGGTATCGAACCGCTTGATCATCCATTCGGCCCGCTGCTCCGGCGTTGGCTTCTGCCGGGCGGCGAATGTGGGGGCAACAAAGCCGGTGAACGCGAGGCTGGCGGCGACGGCTCCGAGAATGAAGGTGTTCTTTCGCATGTCAAAGTCCTTTCCTTGAACCAAGTCTCTGAGGAAAGGATAGCCAGCCCGGCCGAGATGACCAGTTAAAGTTTTGTAATGTAAGCCTTTGACAGGAAAGGGGTTTTTCCGTGTCGAAACTGTGTTCCGATGGCCGAGTCAGCCTTCGGCTAAAATCCGGTTGAGGAAGCCTGTCAGGTCTTCGGTGACGTAGTCGACCTGCGCATCGCCGTCCTCCGTCTTTTCCCAGGCTTCGGCAAACTCATATTCGAAATTGCGCGGCACCAGGAGAACCGTCTTCATGCCGAGCGTCTTCGGCACCACCAGATTGCGCGGCAGGTCCTCGAACATGGCGGCGTGTTTGGTATCGACCCGGTGCAGGCTCATGAACTTGTGGTAGGTGTCGCCCGCTGGCTTCGGCACATATTCGGCGGCAACGATATCGAAAATATCGTCGAAATGATCGAGGATGCCGAGCGCGCGCGCCGTCATCTCGGCATGCTTGACGCTGCCATTGGTGAAGATGAACTTGCGGCCCGGCAGCGCCTTGATAGCCTCGCCAAGCGCCGGATCGGCCGGAACGACGGAATAGTCGATCGCATGCGCCTTCTGCAGGAAATCGTTGGGATCGATGCCGTGATGGATCATCAGCCCCTGCAGGGTGGTGCCGTGATCACGGTAATATTCTTTCTGCAGCGCCTTGGCCGAAACCGGGTCCAGTGTCAGCAAAGCTGCGACATAGGCCGTCATGTTACGGTCGATCTGCGAGAACAGATTGACGTGGTGCGGATAGAGCGTGTTGTCGAGATCGAACACCCAATCGTTGACATGGGCGAAATCGGCTGGGGTCGGCAGGCGGTCGAGCTGGGTCATGGGCGGGTTATGCCATGGCGAATGTGGCAAGGAAATGGGCTTTCTAAGCTCCGCGCGCATTTCCTCTTTGAATTGCCAAAACGGTATGGCACGGTCCCGCCCGGGCGGTTTTGGCCCGGGAGCTGCAATGACGATGTCGGACGAACTCTTCTATATTCTGTTTCTGCTGGGTTTCTACGCCGCATCGGTCATCACCTATTTCGCCTTCGGGTTCGCCGTCACTTGGGTCAATGAGCGTAATCCGGAGCGGAAAATTCAAAAGGGCCGCGGCTCCGGCAAGCGGCGCAACGCCGAAATCCGCCAGAGTCTGGCCTCGATGTTCAGCGCCTGCCTGCCGCTGACGATCGGTCTCTATGTTCAGGCAAAAGGCTGGGCGCCGGCACCTTGGGCGTTCAGCTGGTGGACGGCGCTGCCGCTGTTTCTGCTGATCATGTTTCTCTATGATACCTGGTTTTATTTCATGCACCGGCTGCTGCACACCAAGTGGCTCTATCCGCTGCATGCTCTGCATCACAAGAGCATCGCACCGACCGTCTGGAGCACCTATTCCGAGGACGTTCTCGACAATTTCCTGCTGCAGGGATTTACCGCCGTCATCGTCTTCGTCGTGCCCTTTCCGCCGGCGATCCTGATCGGACAACGGGTGTTCGAGCATTTCAACGGCATGTTCGGCCATTGCGGATTCGAGTATTTCGCCTCCTCGACGGCGCGCTATCCCTCGCCGATGTTGTGCACCACATTCCATGACCAGCACCATTCCGGCTTCCGCTACAATTACGGTAACTATTTTTCCTTCTGGGACCGTGTGCTCGGCACTGTTTCGCCGGATTACGACCAGCGCGTCAAGAAGACCGAGGAGGAAGTACCGCGGCTGACATTCCGCCAGAGCGCGGTGCCGCCGGAGGCGCAGGAAAAATCGGTCTGAGCCCCCTTGCCGCGCTTAATTATGGATTCCGCGATTACGGCGTGCTAGCGGGCAGGGATGGAAGCCTGGATCGTCATCACAATCGCCGCCGCGTTTTTGCAGAACCTGCGTTCGGCGCTGCAAAAGCATCTGCAGGGGTCGCTCGGAACAACCGGTGCCAGCTTCGTGCGGTTCGGCTTCGGCTTTCCGCTGGCGATCGCCTATGTTCTCGGTCTGCATTATCTTGCGGACTATGCCTTTCCGCAGCTGAACGGCAGCTTCGCCTTCTGGGCAGTGCTCGGCGGACTGGCGCAGATCTTTGCGACCATTCTGCTGGTCTATCTCTTCTCGCTGCGCAACTTTGCCGTTGGCACCGCCTATTCCAAGACCGAGCCGGTACAGGCCGCGATCTTCGGCCTCATCCTTCTGGGCGAACGGCTGACGCCGGGTGCGATTGCCGCGATCATCGTCGGTGTTGTCGGCGTGATGATGATTTCCGTGGCGCGGATGCCGCTGTCCTGGCGCAATCTGCTGGTGGCGCTGACCGGGCGGACGGCACTGATCGGCATTGCCTCCGGCGCGGTGTTCGGCATATCCGCCGTTGCCTATCGCTCGGCGTCGCTGTCGCTTGATGGACCAAACGCGGTGATGCAGGCTGCGGTGACGCTGGCCTGCGTCACGACGTTCCAGACGGTGTTCATGCTGGTCTGGATGATGATCAAGGATAAAAGCGAGATCGGGCGTGTCGCGCGGTCCTGGCGCTCCTCCACGCTTGTCGGGCTGGCGGGTGTCACCGGATCGGCCTGCTGGTTCACGGCGATGACCCTGCAGCAGGTGGCCTATGTGCGGGCGCTCGGGCAGATCGAGCTTGTCTTCACCTTCATGGCCTCGATCTTCCTGTTTCGCGAGCGCATCAACCGCATGGAAACCGCGGGATGCCTGCTGATCGTGGCGGGTATCCTGCTGCTTCTGATGTGGACGTGAGCCGTCCCTTGGCTCTGGCGCAGGCCGCTGCTGTTGTGGCATGACAGGGGCGAATTGTTTTTGGAGGAAAGACGATGAACCAGACGGACAAGGCAAAGGCGTTCGCCAACCTGCATCGCAAGGGCGATCCGGTGGTGCTCTACAATATCTGGGATGCGGGTACGGCGAAGGCCGTGGCTGCGTCCGGTGCCAAGGCATTGGCAACCGGGAGCTGGTCGGTGGCCGACGCCAATGGCTATGGCGACGGCCAGGAAATCCCCATGCTGCAGCTTATCGATATCGCCCGCAGCATTGTTGCAGCGACCGATCTGCCCGTGTCGATCGACTTCGAGGGCGGCTATGCCGAAGACCCTGAAACGACTGCGCAGAACGTCGGCTTAGTGATCGATACCGGCGCCGTCGGTATCAATTTCGAGGATCAGGTGGTCGGTGGCAGCGGGCTGCACACGCTCGAGGCGCAGGCCGCGCGGGTGAAGGCGATCCGGGCCAAGGCGGATGAAAAGGCTATTCCCTTCTTCATCAATGCCCGTACCGACCTGTTCCTCAAGCTCTCGGATCCGGTGCGGCATGCACCGCTGGTCGATGAGGCAATCGAACGGGCAGCAGCATACGCCGAGGCTGGCGCCAGTGGTTTCTTCGTACCGGGATTATCGAACCCGGACCTGATTGGGCGGGTCTGTGAGGCGGTGGCACTGCCGGTCAACATCATGATGCGGCCGGGCATGGATGTGAAGGCGCTGGCCGGGCTTGGCGTGGCGCGCATCAGCTACGGCCCGGGGCCATACCGGGCGATGATCGAGTGGTTGAAGGGTGAGGCGGCGAGGGTCTATCAGGGCGGGTGAGGGGCTTGGGCTTCCATCGCTTGCGGGGGGTAGCGTTTCTGGAGCGGGAACCTCACACTCCGTCTTCCTCGCCCTTGTGGCGGGGATCCAGTAGCGGCGCGTCTGCGCCGCTGAAAGGCGCCTTTCACGCGACGGACGTCGCGTGGCTGGATTCCTGTGACAGGCACAGGAATGACGGAAGTAGGGAGAGCCGTGGCGGGCCAATACGACGGTGCCTGCCGAACCTATAACCAAAGGTCAAGCCTGGCCAGAGCCGAGCTATTTACGTCCCCCTGCCGAGCGCGCTAGTTTCACGGAACGATCAGCGTTCCCGCACCATGCTCCGTGAAGATTTCCAGCAGCACCGAATGCGCCGTCTTGCCGTTGAGGATGACGACGCCTTCGACGCCGCGGGCAAGCGCTTCGATGCAGGTCTCGACCTTGGGGATCATGCCGCCGGAAATCGTGCCGTCCTTGATCAGCGCGTGGGCTTCCGCGACCGAGAGTTCCTTGATCAGTTCGCCCTTCTTGTCCAGCACGCCGGGAACGTCGGTGAGGAACAGCAGGCGGGTGGCGTTCAGCGCACCGGCAATGGCGCCGGCGAAGGTGTCGGCGTTGATATTGTAGGTGGCGCCATCGCGGCCGGGGGCGACGGGGGCGATGACCGGGATCATTTCGGACTTGGCGAGAAGATCGAGCAGGGTGCGATCGACCTCCGTCACCTCGCCGACGAAGCCGAGGTCGAGCACACGTTCGATGTTGCTATCGGGATCGATGACGGTCTTGCGGGCCTTCTGGGCGAAGACCATGTTGCCGTCCTTGCCGCAAAGGCCGATCGCCCATTCGCCGGTCTGGTTGATCAGCGCGACGATCTCCTTGTTGATCGAGCCGGCCAGAACCATCTCGACGATCTCGACGGTCTTCTGATCGGTAACGCGCAGGCCGCCTTCGAATTTCGATTCGATGCCCATCTTGGTCAGCATCGCGCCGATCTGCGGGCCGCCGCCATGCACGACGATCGGATTGACGCCCGACTGCTTCAGGAGCGCGATATCCGCGGCAAAAGCCTTGCCGAGCTCGGCATTGCCCATGGCGTGGCCGCCATATTTGACGACGATCGTCTTGTTCTCGTAGCGCTGCATATAGGGCAGGGCCTTGGCGAGAAGGTTTGCCTGGATTTCGCTTTCGGATGCGGACATGGAAATACCTCGAAATTAGCCGGGTGCTGTTTAGCGCAAGTTTCCGGCGGAGGGAATGATCCCCAGTAAAGATAAAGCCGGTGTGACATCCGTCGCCACAGCCGTTTTTATCTGCCGCAACTCCCCTTTTTATCCCCAGGCTTGTGCCCTATGTTCGGCCCAACGGACGAGGACCGGAGTATCAATGACCACAGACGACATCTCCACGCTGATCGGCCGGGTCTCGCTCAGGGACCGCGCGGCGTTCACCGCTCTCTACCGCCAGACCAGCCCGAAACTTTTTGCCATTTGCGTCCGTATCTTGAGAGACCGGACGGAAGCGGAAGAAGCCTTGCAGGAAATCTACATCAAGATATGGCAGCGGGCCGACCGTTTTGCCAGCGGCGACACCAATCCGATGTCCTGGCTTTCGGCGATTGCGCGCAATCATGCGATCGATCATCTGCGGGCGCGAAAGCCGGTGGCAAACACGATTGACGAGGCTTATGATCTGGCGGATTCTGCGCCGGACCCGGAAAAGACCGCCATCAATACGGCGGAGGGCCGCCGGATCGACAATTGCATGAACGAACTCGAGGCAGACCGCGCCGATGCCGTGCGCAAGGCCTATGCCGAGGGGCTGAGCTACCAGGAACTGGCCGAACTTTTCGGCACGCCGCTGAACACGATGCGAACATGGCTGCGCCGCAGCCTGTTGAAACTCAGAGAGTGCATGGAGCGATGACCACACAGAACCCCGAAAGCGGAGATTCCCGTCGCGACCAGGTGATTGCGGGCGAGTATGTGCTGGGTGTTCTGTCCGCCGACGATCGCCGCAAGGTCGAGGCGCGCATGGTTCTCGATGGTGCCTTCGCAGCCATGGTCAATCACTGGCAGAGCAACCTCACCTCTTTCGACGATGCATACGAGCCGATTGCGCCGCCACCAAAGGTGCTTGTTGCCGTCGAGCGCCGGCTGTTTGCCGAGCAGGCGAGACCGGTTGCTGCCGCAGGCGGGTTCTGGAATTCGCTGGCCTTGTGGCGCGTCCTGACGTTGGCCTCGGTAGCGGGACTTGTGACGGTTGCTACGTTCTCCTCCGGTATCCTGACGCCTGCCACCCAGACGAAGCCGCTGGTGGCCGAACTGACCGGCGACGCCAGCACGACGATCAATCTCCTGGCACAATACGATGCCGGCAACGGCGCGTTGAAAATCACGCCGGTCGCGGCAAAGCAGGCGGAAGCCAAATCACTGGAACTCTGGCTGATCGAGGGCGACAATCCCGCCAAGTCGCTGGGTATCCTGCCGCAGACGGGCGAAGGCGAGATCATCATCCCGCCGGAACTGCGTTCCAAGTTCGGCGCAGGTGTCACGCTCGCGGTCAGCGTCGAGCCCTTCGGCGGCTCTCCGACCGGCACGGCAACCGGCCCGGTGGTTGCTGTCGGTAAGACGCGTCTGCCATAAATCTTCACAGTCCATTGTAAGTTTGATCTTACCGAATGCTGATTAAGCCCTGAATGAGGTTGTCTGGCTAGGGCACCCCACTCTCCGTCATCTCGCCCCTGTGGCGGGGATCCAGCGACCCGACGTCGGGCGGGTCAAAAGACTCTTTCAGCTCAAGGACTTGAGCTGGCTGGATTCCTGTGACGAGCACAGGAATGACGGAGGATTTGGTGATCGCGTCATTTTCCAAGTGACCTGCAAATTGGTCAGAAAATGACTCTGTAAGCAGGCCAATTGCTGCGCTTGAAAGCGCGCAGCAATTTTTGTCCGTATGAACTTCGATTTCCATAAAATAATATAAAATCAAATATTTATAGAAATTCGAATTTTCCTGAAACTCTTTCTTCAAGCCACCCGTTCCTTGTTTTGTCCTCTGCGCAGAGAACACGAATTCCAGGAAAAATTGGGAGAGGCCCGCCTTTGCGGGTCAAAGAGTTTAACAGGAAGGAATAGAAATGTTCAAGTCCATGCTGCGCACGGTCACCGTCGCTTCGATACTCGCCGCCGGCACTTTTGCTGCCCATGCTGAAAATCCGATGGTCGGTGGCGCGGCGATGTATGCCAACAAGAACATCGTCGAAAACGCCGTCAATTCCAAGGATCACACGACGCTGGTTGCCGCCGTCAAGGCTGCCGGTCTCGTCGAAACCCTTCAGGGCAAAGGCCCGTTCACGGTTTTCGCACCGACCAACGAAGCATTCGCAGCGCTGCCGGCCGGTACGGTCGACACACTCCTGAAGCCTGAAAACAAGGCCATGCTGACCAAGGTTCTGACCTGCCATGTCGTCGCGGCAGACGCGATGGCGGCGACAATTGCCAAGATGGTCAAGGACGATGGCGGTACCCATGACGTCAAGACGGTCGGCGGCTGCATTCTGAAGGCCAAGGACAAGGGCGGCAAGATCACCCTGACCGATGAGACCGGCGGCGTTGCCACCGTCACCATCGCCGACGTCAAGCAGTCGAACGGCGTTATCCATGTGATCGACAAGGTGCTGCTGCCGAAGTCCTGATCTGATCCAAACCCATGTGGTTTGGGGGCCGGATGCATCCTAAGCGCATTTTCGGCTCCGGGCCGGGGACCAAGTCCTCTCCGGCCTCAAGGCCACCGGTTTTTCACTCACCGGTGGCCTTTTTAGTTGGTATACATGCTGTTGCTCACGCGGGATTGATCGGCATTTGTTTTGCAGTTGGGTGACCGCCGCACTAGCTTTCAGGCGTTGCCGAGGCCATTCGGCAGACGGGAGAGTATCATGACAAGCCGACGCTTTTTTCTTATCTCCGGAGTAGCTATTGCCGCGGCTGCGGCGTTTCGCGGTTTCAGGCCTGAAGCCATTGCTGCCGAAACGTTTGAGGTGACGAAAACCGATGCGGAATGGAAGGCCAGCCTCACGGCCGAGCAGTACCAGATACTGCGCCACGAAGACACGGAGCGGCCATTCACCAGCGCCCTCAATACCGAGAAGCGAAAGGGCACATTCCATTGCGCCGGCTGCGATCTGCCGGTCTATTCATCGGAAACCAAATATGACAGCGGCACGGGCTGGCCAAGCTTCTGGGAATCGTTGCCCAACGCGGTGGGCAAGCGCGAGGACACGTCGCTGTTCATGACCCGCACCGAATGTCACTGCAGCCGGTGCGGCGGCCATCTCGGGCATATCTTCGACGACGGTCCGCAGCCGACCGGCATGCGCCATTGCATCAACGGGATGGCAATGACGTTCACGCCTGCATCGGCTGCCTGATCATTGTTAGAAAGTGCCCGCCGTCGGCGATGCCGGCTGGGTATCGGACAGCGCTGCCTGGAGCTTGGCTTCCTGGTCGGGCGAAAGCGAGGTTTTCAGCACCTTGCCACGCAGGCCGGAAAACTCGGCCAGAACCTTTTCCGGCTGGACCTTGCGGACCAGCACGAACAGCGCCGAGGAGCTGTTGGGAATGGTTTCACTGAGCGACTTGATGAAATCATCATCGATGCCGTAATCGGCAAGCGATCCCGACAGCGCTCCGGTGCCAGCGCCGATCGCGCCACCGATTGCAAAACCTGCAAGCGGATTGAGGAACAGGAGGCCGACCAGGCCGCCCCACAGCGAGCCGCTGAGAAGCCCCGATGTCGCACCGATAGCCGTCAGGTTCATGCTCTGCTTCAGGTGAACCTTGCCGGTCTCGTCGCGCACGACGACAACGGCATCCTCGAGGTCGATGAGGTATTCCTTCTTCAGCGTGTTCAGCTTCAGAAGCACCTTGTCGGCTTCTTCGGTGCTGTCAAAACCCACCACAATCAGATCGGACATGTTGTTTTCTCCTTGAACGCTCAACGCATTGGAGGTCGCCAAAAGGCCGCCCCGCGCGTGGAGATAGAGCACATGTCATGTCGGGGTAGTGTGACAGCTATAATTAAAGCATGCCGCGCAGAATTGCGCGGCTACAGGCAAGTGTGACGGACCGCGATTGCGTCAGGTCGAGATGGCGACGCGGATGGCGGCGCGCAGCTCTTCCATGCCGAGGCCCTTTTCGGACGACGTTGCCAGGACTTCCGGAAAGGCTGCAGGCCGCTTCTTGATCTTTTCCAGCGTTTCGGCAATCAGCCGGGGGACCGCCGGATCCTTGATCTTGTCGGTCTTGGTGAGGATGACCTGATAGGACACCGCTGCCTTGTCGAGCAGGTCGAGCACATCGTCGTCGTTCTTCTTGATACCATGACGGCTGTCGATCAGCACGTAGACGCGCTTCAGCGTCGAGCGGCCGCGCAGATAATCGAAGACCAGCTTGGTCCAGGCGTCGACATGTTCCTTCGGCGCCTGCGCATAGCCGTAGCCGGGCATATCGACGAGCGCCATCGGCGGCAGGTCGCCGGGTTGGCCGGAATAGCCGTCCGGAACGAAATAGTTGAGCTCCTGGGTGCGGCCCGGCGTGTTGGATGTGCGTGCCAGGCCCTTCTGGCCCACCAGCCCGTTGATCAGCGACGACTTGCCGACATTGGAGCGGCCGGCAAAGGCGATCTCCAGCGGACCTTCCGGCGGCAGGAACTTCATCGACGGCACGCCACGGATGAATACCCATGGCCGCCCGAAAAGGGGCTTGTCGTCCTGCGGCTTAACGTCTGTCATGGCGGTCCTGTCCTTGGCTTTAGGACAGGACTTCGAGGTTTTGCGCCGTCATGTCAAGAAAACTTGCGATTTTCGAGGTTTTGGCTCAACCGATCGCCCGTCTTTGGCGCCACATCTCGACGCTCAGATAGGAAAGCAGGGCAACCAGCACCACCGTTCCGCCGAGGATCGTATTGAGGCTCGGGATTTCGCCGTGGATGAGGGCGACCCAGAGCGGCGCAAGGATCGTCTCGGCGGTGCCGAGAAGGGCTGCGAGTGCAGAGGGAATGAGCCGGGCGCCGGTGACGAAGAATGCGAGGCCGAGGCCAAAGTTGAGAGCGCCGAACGTCACGAGAATGCCGAGCTCCGGCAGCGTGACGCTGAAGCCTGATGCCATGATGGCTGCGACCGTGCCTGCAATGATGGTGCCGAAGCAGGCGGCGGGCGTCATGCGCACATGGGCGTACCGGCGGGTGATGACGGTGGCCAGCGCAAAGACGAAGGCGATCAGGACGGCCAGTGCATCGCCAACCGGCGAGACTGTTCCGCCGATCGAATCCGACACCATGATGGCGACGCCGCCGATCACGGCGGCGATGGCAAGCCAGGTGAGGAGCGAAACGCGCTCGCGAAAGACGATCCAGCTGATCAGCGCCGCAATCAGCGGCACGCCGGCCTGGATGAGGACGATATTGGCGACGGTGGTATAGGCGAGCGCCAGGATGAACGAGGTCGAGGCGATGGCAAAACATAAACCGACCGCAATGCCCGGCAGGCCCATGTTGCGAAACAGCCAGACGGTGCCGCGCGGCCCGTCGCGCAGGAGCATGAAGCCGATGAGGAAGACGGCGGCGAACAACGAGCGCCAGAAGACGATCGTCCAGCCATCCTCGATCGACAGGAAACGGGCGAGCGTGCCGCCGAAACTCCAGACGATGGCAGAGCCAAGCACCAAAGCCGCGCCCTGTGTGGCATTGTGTTGGCCAGTGGTTACGGATTGCTGCAGGGTTGAAGGCTGCGACATGACGAGAATCCGGTTGCGGTGGCGTAGTGTAGAAGCGAACGGAACGTCATACGACCATATCCGCGACAGGGGACTGTCGCAAACCTTCTCGGGCACCGTCTGTGGCGCCGCGATCAATCCTCGGCGCGGGCTGCTTCCGGCTCCGGTTTGATAATGGCAAGCACCACGCCGCCGATGGCGATGATGACTGCGCCTGCCAGAACGCCTGCGGTGGGGATTTCATTGAAAAACAGGAAGCCGATGATGGCGGCAAAGACCAGCCACGCATAATCGACCGGGCCGACGATCGCCAGCGACGCGAGCCGGTATCCGCGCACGACGCAATATTGTGCAGCCACCGCGATGGGGCCGAGCAGCAGAAACGGAGCCATGGCGGACAGGGAAGCGGCTTTCCAGGTCATTAGGGCCGGTACAGCCAGGAAGAGGATGCCGAAAAAGTTGACATAGAGCAGGACCGTCAGCGGCCGGTCGGCATGGGACAGGACACGGATCATCAGTCCCTCGATGGCAAGCAGGGCCGCACCAAGAACGGCAATGCCTGCGGGCACGAGATAGGCGGGCTCGAACTGGGTGAACGCGCCGCGCGAGATCATGATGAAGCCGGCACCGGCGAAACTGAGGGTAATGCCGATCATATGCTGCTTCGTCACGGTTTCTTTCAGGACAAGCACGGCGAGCGGAATGATGAAAACCACATAGAGAAGGCCGAGTGCTGTCGCATCGACAATCGGCATCGCCGCCGACGAATAGATCAGCGCGAAACCACCGGAGACACCGAACGCAGCGCGCATCGCATGCGAAAACGGCCGGGCGCTGCGATAGGCGCGCAACCGCTCGCCGTTGCAGGCAACGACGCACAGCAGCGTCACAAAACCGCTGATGTACCGCAGGAACTGGATTTGCAGCACCGACATGCTGTCGCCACCGAATTTCCCCGAGGCAAAGATCAAGGAAAATAACGCCGTGCCGAGCACGACCCAGATCATGGCTTCGGCATTCGAGTTCAACAGACTTTTCCGCAAGGCCATAACTTTCAATGGTTTCAATCGAAACTCTTGCCAAATCGGCGCGCTGCATTGCAAATTCGATTTTTGAACTCTGAATGAGTATTTTCGATGCAGAACAAGCGAGGCGTCTCGCTGAATGCCGTGCGGGTTTTTGTCCTCACCGCGCGTCATCTCAGTATCGTGCAGGCCGCCGGAGAAATCGGCGTCACCCCGAGCGCCGTCAGCCATCAGTTGAAGAAGCTGGAAGGCGAGCTGGGTGTGGCGCTGTTCAAGCGGAGCCACAACTTCCTCGAGTTGACGGATGCAGGACGCCGCTTCCACGACGATGCCGCCGCCGCGATCGCTGCAATCGACCGATCGGCGGAAGCGCTCAGCCGCGACCAGAACGAAATTGTCGTCCGCGTGTCGATCTCGCTCGCCGTTCGCTGGCTGATTCCGGCGCTGGAACGGTTCAAGGCGCTCAATCCAGCCGCCCGTGTCCGTGTCGAGACGAAAACCGGTTCCAGCATCTCTCTCGGGTCCGGGGATTTGGCGATCTCCTACCATCGCGCCGGCACGAACCCTGCCGAGGGGGAGTGGCTTGCCGCCGATATGAGCCGCCCGGTCGCATCGCCGGCGCTTCTGGCTGCGGTCGGGTATGAAGAGACTGGTGACCTCAGCAAGGTTCCAGCCCTTCAATGTTCCGTGGACAATTGGGACTGGGCGCTGTGGACCCGCACGCTTGGCCTCGAGCGCAGCGCCATACAGATCCAGCATGTGTTCGACACCGACGACGCCGCCCTGCATGCGGCGACCGCCGGATTGGGCATGGTACTTGCGCCGGCATTCCTGACGGAGCGTGAAATCCGGTCCGGCGGGCTGGTGGTTCTGCCGGGTTTCGGGCCCGTCGATCTCGGCCACTACCGGGTCGTCTTCCAGCGCCATGAAAACCGCATGACCCGGAAATTCCGCAAATGGCTCGGCGAGGAAATGCAGCGGATGATCTAACTGCCGGGCATGCTCTTGGCCAAGAAAAAACCCCGGATCAGCCGATCCGGGGTTCTGTGATTTTCGCCCTGATCCGGCCTATTTGGCCGGTTTCGGTTTCCTTGTGAACAATCCCTTGAGATTGTCGATCAGTTCGACCTTGGCGCCGTGGCGTTTCATGATGAACGCCTGCTGGGTGATCGACAGTGTGTTGTTCCAGGCCCAGTAGATGACCAGACCGGCCGGGAAGCTTGCCAGCATGAAGGTGAAGACCAGCGGCATCCAGGTGAACAGCATCGCCTGGGTCGGATCCGGCGGCGTCGGGTTCATGCGCATCTGCAGGAACATGGTGATGCCCATGATCAACGGCCAGACGCCGATCATCAATGCGTGCGGCACGGCGTAGGGAAGCAGGCCGAACAGGTTGAACAGCGAAGTCGGATCTGGTGCCGACAGGTCCTGGATCCAGCCGAAGAACGGTGCATGGCGCATTTCGATGGTGACGTAGATCACCTTGTAGAGCGCGAAGAACACCGGAATCTGCAACAGGATGGGCCAGCAACCGGCGATCGGGTTGATCTTTTCTTCCTTGTAGAGGGCCATCATGCCCTGCTGCAACGCCATACGGTCGTCGCCGTGCTTCTTCTTCAGTTCCTCCATCTTCGGTTGAACCTTCTTCATGTTCGCCATGGAAGCGTATTGCTTGCTGGCGAGCGGGAAGAACAGCAGCTTGACGACGATCGTGGTCAGAAGGATCGCAACGCCGAAATTGCCGAAATAACGGAAGAAGAAGTCCATCAGTTTGAACATCGGCTTGGTGATGAAGTAGAACCAACCCCAGTCGATCAGGAGGTCGAACTGCGGGATCGAGTAGGACTTCTCGTAACCGTCAACCAGCGGAACCTGCTTGGCACCGGCGAAGACCAGGGTCTTCAGGTCAGTGGACTGGCCTGGCGCGATCGTCACGGCATCCTGCTTGTAGTCAGCCTGGAAGCGCGGGCGGCCATCGGTGAAGTGTTCGTACTTGGATTCGTAGGCCAGGTTCTGCGGCGGCACGATAGTGGCAGCCCAGTACTTGTCGGTAATGCCGAGCCAGCCGGTCGTTGCCTTTTCATGCTTGGCCGGAACGTCGTTTTCCACCTTGCTGTAGGCAACTTCGTTCAGGCCATGCTCGCCGATCACGCCGATGAAGCCTTCGTGCAGAACGTAAACGCTCGGGGTGGTCGGCTTGTTGAAGCGGGTGACGCGGCCATAGGTGGAGAGCGATACCGGCGCGCCGCTGCCGTTGGTGATCGAGTCTACGACCTGGAACATGAAATGTTCGTCGATCGAGATGGTGCGGGTGAAAACCAGACCCTTTTCGTTGGTGAAGGTCAGAACAACAGGGGTCGCCGTCGTCAGCTTGTCGCCGCTTTTGACCGTCCAGACCGTTGTCGGGCCTGGAACGGTGCCGGATACCTCGTTGCCGATAAAGCCGAGTTCGGTAAAGTAGCCGTCCGGCGTGTCGGAGGGGCTGAACAGCGTGATCAGCGGGCTCTTGTCGTCGACGGTCTCGTGGTATTCCTTGAGCTTCAGGTCGTCGAAGCGTGCGCCGGTCAGATTGATCGAGCCGCTGACCGCAGCCGTGTCGATGGAAACACGGGCCGATTTGGCGATCGCCTGGTCGCGGGTTTCAACAGCGCCGGGGACAGCACCCTGGGCCGGCTGGGCCTGGCCGGGAACGGCCGGCGTAACGGCCGGCTGGTTCTGCTGGGTGATTTTCTGATGGGCTTCCGCCGCAATCCGTTCTTTCTCTATCTTCGGATTCACATAGAGAAATTGCCAGGCAATCAGGATGAGCACTGACAGCCCGATCGCCACGAAGTAGTTGCGGTTTTTTTCCATCATTCTTTCCTGGAGCCGGCCGGTGGCCGTGAATATTTTTGCTTGCTTTCGATCCGCTCACAGAGGGTCTTGCCGATCCGCTCGAAGGGCGCGTTCAAAAGGTCGCGTCTGGCGACAATCACATAGTCAAGTCCGGGCTTCATTGCAAATCCGGCGGAAAGTCGCACGGCTTCCTTGAGGCGCCGGCGCATCCGGTTGCGTTCAACGGCGTTGCCATGCTTCTTGGTGACGGTGAAGCCGACGCGCGGCGCGGTGTCAGGCTCGTTGCGATCAAGAACTTCCAGAAGAAACAACGGACCCTTCCGCTGCTCTCCCTTGCGCACAGCAAGAAACTGCGGCCGGCTTTTCAGCCGCCCGGCAGTTGATTTAGGCTTGGGTGATGTCATTCGCCCGCGCTCCTTCCGGGAACTGGAGCATCCGTCGTCCAGACGGACGTTTGCAGGATGCTCCGGCGCCATGAAGCCGCGCATGCAGGTTTCGCGAAGATTAGTGCGCGAAGACGCGGCACGCGCCAGACGGCCTTAAGCCGACAGACGCTTACGGCCACGTGCCCGGCGGGCAACGATAACCTTGCGGCCACCCTTGGTGGCGATACGTGCACGGAAGCCGTGACGGCGCTTGCGAACAAGCTTGGACGGTTGATAGGTACGCTTCGTCATTTATTTTAATACCGCGGTGTGCGGCCCTTCTTGGGTTTGCTTCTTAGCAAGGGAGCGTTACGTTCCGGACACGGCGTTGCACAGGGCAAGGGGACTTGTCCGGACGTGGGCGGCTTATAAGAGCAAAGGGCCGCGAAAGTCAATTGCCGGGGCTGAAAAGCTGGGGCTGGGGCAACTTTTCCGGTTTTGAAACGTCAAACGCGCCGCGATGTACGGATTGTAAATTTCAACTTATGATTGAATTTCAGCATATAATAATGTATTTAATTAAACAAAGCCCTAAGAGCGAGCTAGTAGAATTGTTCCGTCTTATATGAGCCTTCGTTAACCATCCCGCCCTAGTGTCGATCTGGATGCAAGTGCCTGCAAGCTGCGCCTTTTACCGCCTGTTGCCGGTCCCAGGGAGACACGTATATGAAAATTCGAGGCAAGATCTATCTCATCGTCGGGTTGATGAGCCTGATCGCACTGGCTGTGACCGGCATGGCCCTGACAGTAATCACGCAATACAATACAAGGCTGGTCCAGTTCGACAACGCCTCGGATCGCGCCTTCAACGGCGAGCATCTCAACCGGCTCGTCACGGCCGTCGTCATGGAAGCGCGTGGTATCTACGCAGCGCCGACGGTGGAAAAATCAAAGCCGTTCGCTGAAGGCTTGGTGAAGAACCTCGACAAGATCGATGCATTGCTGGCTGAGTGGAAGCCGCTTGTTCCCGCCGAGGAGGTTCCGGCTTTCGACGCGGTGGTCAAACGTGCCGCTGAATTCCGCACATTCCGGTCGGAAACTGCACGCCTCAGCCAGGAAGTCTCACCGCAGGCCGCCAACGAACAGGGCAACAACGACCTCAACCGCGCCAATCGCAAGGCCTTCCAGGCCGAGATCGATGCGATCGTCGATACCGACCGTGCAGCTCTGGATGCGATCCAGGACGAAGTCAACGCAATCGAAAGCCGGATGATCCTCATGGTGCTGCTGACGGCCGGCTTCGGTCTGGTCATCGGCGCAGGAACGGCCTTCTACATCGGCACCAAGCAGCTCAGCCAGCCGATCCTGCAGTTGACCGGCACGATGAAGCAGCTCGCCGATGGCGATTTGAATGCCAACGTGCCGTTTGCCGGACGCAAGGACGAAATCGGCGAGATGGCCGGTGCCGTCGAAGTGTTCAAGCGCAACGGTCTGGCCGTGCGCGAACTGAATGCACAGGAAAGCGCGCTGCGTGAAAAGAGCGCGGATCTCCAGTCGAGCATCGCCGTGGTCGTATCGGCCGCCGCCGCCGGTGATTTTACCCAGCGGATCAACAAGGATTACGGCAATGCCGACCTCAATCGCTTCGCTGCCAGCCTCAACGAACTGGTTGATGGTGTAAACAGCGGCGTCAACGAGACCCGCCGCGTTATTGCCAGCCTCTCGGCCGGCGATCTGACGCAGAACATGCACGGCAATTTCCAGGGCGCCTTTGCCGAACTGCAACAGAACGTCAACGACACGCTGTCGACCCTGCAGAACACCCTGCGTGAAGTGCGCACCACGACCGACTCGATCAACGGCAATTCGTCCGAACTCCGCTCGGCCGCTGACGACCTGTCGAAGCGTACAGAACAGCAGGCCGCCGCACTGGAAGAAACGTCTGCTGCACTTGAGCAGATCACCGCTGCCGTGCGCAACTCGACCGACCGTGCCCAGGAAGCGACCGTCATGGTCACCGAGGCCAAGCAGAGTGCAGCCCAGTCCGGCGAAGTCGTGCGCAAGGCAGTCGATGCCATGGGCCGGATCGAACAGGCCTCCAGCGAGATCGGCCAGATCACCAACGTGATCGACGAGATCGCCTTCCAGACCAATCTCCTGGCGCTGAATGCCGGCGTCGAGGCCGCACGTGCCGGTGACGCAGGCAAGGGCTTTGCGGTCGTTGCCCAGGAAGTCCGCGAGCTTGCCCAGCGTGCCGCAAGCGCCGCCAAGGACATCAAGGGCCTGATCGCCAAATCCGGCTCGGAAGTGGCTACCGGCGTCAAGCTGGTTCAAGAAACCGGAGAGGTTCTGGGCAGGATCGAAACGCGGGTCTTGAGCATCAACGACCACATCCATTCGATCGCCACGGCCGCCCGCGAGCAATCGACCGGCCTTGGCGAAGTCAGCACCGCCGTCAATCAGATGGACCAGGTGACACAGCAGAACGCCGCGATGGTCGAAGAAGCCAATGCTGCGACCCACAAGCTCTCGGCCGAAGCCGACAGCCTGGCGCGGTTGATCTCGCACTTCAAGCTGGATGACAGCGCGCCGTTGCGTGTGGTCGCCGCCCCGGTTCGCGAAAATACCCGCCCGGTCGCTTCGCCTGCCCGCAAGATGATGGGCACTGTCGCCCGCGCCTTTGGCGGTGGTTCGGCCAGTGCTGCGGTGTCGAAGGACAACTGGGAAGAATTCTGATCCTTCAAAGCGGATCGGACTTGAACAGAAATCCCGCGGCGATCCAGTATCGCTGCGGGATTTTTGCGTTTCGATCACGGCGACGTTTTCGATCGCGATCATTCGTTATTGGTTCGAGCAGTGCTTTCCTTCTAATGCTGGAGCAATGGAACATAACGAGCGCGAGAGGCAGCAGCCGACAGTGGAAGGCCACCGGGAAACCACAGCAGGGGACGGGGAACCGGCAGGGCAACCGCTGGTGCTGCGCATGGCGCCGCTTCTGGTGCTGGCAGCAGGCCTTGCCGTTGCCTATGGGCTGGGGTGGCACCGCTATGTGACGCTGGGCTGGCTGGCGGATCAGCGCGAGATGCTGCTGGATATGGTGGAACGCCATCCGTTGCGGGCCGCGTCACTGTTTTTCGTCGTCTATGCGGCCGTCGTGGCGCTGTCGGTTCCGGCGGCTTCGGTGCTGACCATTTTTGCCGGCTTCCTGTTCGGCTGGCTGACCGGCGGGGTCATCGTCATCGTTGCCGCCACCATCGGTTCCTGTCTGCTGTTTGCCGGGGCACGCACGGTGTTCGGCGATATTCTCCGGCGGCGGGCCGGGCCGTTTCTCAACCGGTTTTCGGCCGGCTTCAGCCGCAACGCCTTCAGTTATCTGCTGGTGCTGCGGCTTGCGCCGATGTTCCCTTTTTTCATCGTCAATATCGCGCCCGCCTTCTTCGCCGTCAGCCTGCGGACCTTTGCGTTGGCCACCGTGGTCGGCATCATTCCGGGCACATTCGTTTATACATGGCTTGGCTGCGGCTTCGAGGAGGCCATCGGCGATGCGGCGGAACACGGCAGGTCGTTGCAACTGTCGGATTTCCTGACACCAAAGCTGACCTTTGCCTTCATGGCGCTCGCCGTCATTGCCGCCTTGCCCCTTCTCGTGCAATTTGCTCGCGAAAAACGGCAGGCGGCGGGTGATCGTGGACAAGACTGACGGCGTGGCAACGGTTCTTTCTCCCGATATCTGCATCATTGGCGCCGGTTCTGCCGGGCTTTCGGTTGCGGCAGGTGCTGCTGCCTTCGGCGTGCCGGTGGTGTTGATCGAGCGAGGTGTGATGGGCGGCGAGTGCCTGAACACCGGCTGTGTGCCCTCCAAGGCGCTGATTGCTGCAGCAAAGCATGCGCATGCGGTGCGCAAGGCGGCCGAATTCGGGGTGATCGCCGGGGAGCCGGTGATCGATTTCGACAAGGTGCAGGCGCATGTCCGCTCGGTGATCGATGCGATTGCGCCGAACGATTCGGCCGAGCGGTTCAACACGATGGGGGTGACGGTCATCAGGGCCGATGCCCGGTTCACCGATCATGACACGGTAACCGCCGGCGGGTTCACCATCCGCGCCCGCCGTTTCGTCATCGCCACGGGATCTTCAACGGTCATTCCGCCGATCACCGGCCTTGCCGATATCGATTACCTCACCAACGAAACCCTGTTCGATCTCAAGAGCCTGCCACAGCATCTCGTCATCATCGGCGCCGGGCCCGTCGGATTGGAGATGGCACAGGCGCACCGGCGGCTGGGGGCGACGGTAACGGTCGTTGATGCCGGCAGGGCACTGGCCAAGGAGGATCCCGAGCTGGCGAGCATCGTCCTCGACCGGCTGCGTGGCGAAGGTATCGATATTTTCGAACATAGCCGGGTGCTGTCTGCCGAGAAGACGGCAACGGGTCAGCGTTTGCGCTGCGAAACGCAGACTGGACCGGTCACCATCGATGGCAGCGCCCTGCTGGTTGCGACCGGTAAAAAAGGCAATACGTCCGGGCTGGGTCTCGATGCAGCTGGAATTGCCGTGACGGCAACCGGCATCGCTGTTGATCGCAGCCTGCGCACGCAAAACCGCCGGGTCTACGCGATCGGTGATGTGGCGGGCGGGCTGCAATTCACCCATGCGGCCAATTATCACGCCTCGCTGGTGCTGCGCGAAATCCTGTTCCGGCTGCCGGCCCGGGAAAACCGCGATATCGTTCCGCGTGCCACCTTCACCGATCCGGAAATCGCCTCTGTCGGCCTTGGCGAAGAAGAGGCGCGTGCCCGCTATGGCAAGATCGAGGTTCTGCGTTGGCCCTACGCGGAGAACGATCGTGCGCAAGCGGAACGCAACACTGCAGGCCTGATCAAGCTCATCACCGGCCGGCGCGGGAGGGTCCTGGGGGCCAGCATCGCGGGAGCCGGGGCGGCCGAGATGATCACCCTGTGGTCGGTCATCATTTCCAACGGTCAGGGCCTGTCGCATATGCGCAACGCCATCGTACCCTATCCGACCATGACGGAGATTGGAAAACGCGCCGTCATCGCCTATTATACGCCCCTGACACGCACGCCGTTCGTCCGGGCCATCATCCGTTTGCTCAGACGTTTCGGCTGAGACGATGGAAATTCGACGACATGACGGCAGAACTGACAGAAACCACGGCCCTTCAAAGGCAGCCGGTCCGCGCTGGTTTTTTTCGCGGCCTGTCCGGCAAGCTTCTGTTTTTGACCGTCATCTTCGTCATGCTGGCCGAAGTGCTGATCTTCGTGCCGTCTGTTGCCAACATGCGCATCCGCTGGATGGAAGACAGGCTGAATACGGCGGCAGCGGCCGGCGTGGTGGTCGATGGCCTGCAGGACGTGCAGCTGTCACGGCCGCTGCAGGAGGAAACCCTGATGGCAACAGGCACCAAGGCTATCGTTCTCCGGCGCAAGGACGAATCGCGGCTGATCGCGGCGGTGGACATGCCGCCGGAAATCGACGCGCAGTATGACGTCGCCGCGATGACGCCGATCTCCGCCATCCGCGACGCCTTCGACACGCTACTGTTCGGTGGCGACAAGATCATTCGCATCTATGGTCCTATCGGCGAAAGCGATGCGATCATCGAAGTGGTGATGGAGGATGCGAGCCTGCGCAAGGCGATGCTGGTCTATTCGCGCAATGTCTTCTTCCTGTCGCTGGCCATATCGCTGTTTACGGCCGCGCTGATCTTTCTTGCCATCAACCGGCTGATGATCGCACCGATCCGCAGTATGACCACCAACATGCAGGAATTCGCAGCCGAGCCGTCCAATCCCGCCCGCGTTCTGGAACCGGTACCAGGCCGCGACGAACTCTCGATCGCCGGCCAGCACCTGTCAGCCATGCAACAGCAGCTGCAGAAGACGCTGAAGCAGCAGAAGAACCTTGCCGATCTCGGTCTCGCCGTCTCCAAGATCAATCACGACATGCGCAATATCCTGGCGTCCGCGCAGTTGATCTCGGACCGTCTTGCCGATGTCGATGATCCGATCGTCAAGCGCTTCGCCCCGACGCTGCTGCGCACCATCGACCGCGCCGTCGGTTATACGACCGAGGTCCTGTCCTATGGCCGCACCACCGAGCCGGACCCACATCGGCGATTCGTCGAGTTGCGGCCTTTGGTGAGCGATGTCGGCGAAATGCTGGCGATCGACCCGAATACCGGGATCGAATTCCAGATCCAGATCCCCGATGGCCTTCAGGTCGATGCCGATAGCGAGCAACTGTTCCGCGTCGTCCACAATATCTGCCGCAACGCGGTACAGGCACTGATGAACGATCATGCCGACAGCGGGGCTGCGCGCCTGATCAGCGTTTCGGCGCTGCGCACCGGCAGTGTTGTCAGCATCTCCGTCGATGACACCGGGCCCGGCATGCCGCCCAAGGCGCGCGAACACCTGTTTACCGCCTTCAGGGGCTCCGCCCGCTCGGGCGGCACCGGTCTTGGGCTTGCCATCGCCCGCGAACTGGTGCTCGCCCATGGCGGCACCATCGCGCTGGTGGAAAAAGCGACGCCGGGAACCCTGTTTAGAATCGAACTGCCAGACCGTCCTGTGCCTCTCGATGCTTTCCGCTCGAAGGCCAGGCACTGACCGCACATTTTTAAAATCCCCCTCCAGCGTGGGCGAAACGGCGCTGTGGAAAGGCTTTTCTGCTGAAATCCATCCACAGTTTCAAGGGTATAAGGGAGCAGTTTCATCAAAAAAGAAAATTTCTGCCGAAATTCGCTTGCATTCGCCGGTTGGACGTTTTAGAGGATCGCCACGCAAGCGGTTAACGCCGCAGCAGGAAGCACCCGTAGCTCAGCTGGATAGAGCATCAGACTACGAATCTGAGGGTCGGACGTTCGAATCGTTCCGGGTGCACCATTTCTTTCAATGACTTAGCGGTATGACAAGATGGTTTTCGCCCATGGGCGAAACGCCGCCGCAGCTTGTCGCCACGCCAGCGCGCCTCATAAATCCGGACTATTTCTTCTTTCGCAGGGCCTCGATCAAGGTGCGGGTCTTTCCCGTGGCGTAGACGATGTCTTCGCGGTCGAGATGTATGGTGATCTCGACGTCTTTCCAGCCGGCACCGTTTTCACGGGCGAAGATCACGGCCGCTTCCAGCGATGGAAAAACCGAAGCAGCGCTTCCGGCAATCAAGAACTGCACCGTGCACTCCGCGTCTGAATAGTTGGTGAGCGCTTTGATGGGATCGAAAGCCATGGTCTTCTCCGGCAGTTGGATCATTTGTTCGACCGGCGGCAAAACGCCCCGGCCTCGTCGCTATAGCCGGAAAAAACTGTTTCGTCTCGCATGCGGTTATTCGCGTGCAATGCAGCGATCGCGCGTAGAACCCGGTATCGCCGCGCCGGGAGAACCGGCGCGGCACTGGTTTTTACCATTTCTGGTGAACGTGAACCTTGATCAGGCGCTCGTAGACATCGGCAAGGGCTGCCAGCGTTTCGGCTGGGATCGCGGGGAGTTCGCTTGTCGCGGCATTGGCCTTGGCCTGCGCCTCGTTGCGGGCGCCTGGGATGACGACGGAGACGGCCGGGCTCTGAAGGATCCAGGCCAGCGCAAACTGCGCCATGGACGCGCCCTGGGGCACGAGAGGGCGCACCTGTTCGACGGCCTCAAGCGCCACATCCAGCGGCACACCGGCAAAAGTTTCGCCGACATCGAAGAATTCGCCGTTGCGGTTGAACTTGCGGTGGTCGTCATCGGCAAACTTGGTATCGGCGGTGATCTTGCCGGACAGGAGACCGGACGCCAAAGGCACGCGCACAATGATGCCGACATTCTTCTTCTTCTGTGCCTGCTCGAAGAACAGGTCGTGCGGGCGCTGGCGGAAGATGTTGTAGATGATCTGGATCGTCGCAACGCCGGGATATTCGATCGCTTTCAGCGCTTCCTCGACATTGGAGACCGAGACGCCATAGTTGCGGATCTTGCCCTTGACGGTGAGATCGTCCAGCGCGCCGAACATGTCCGGCCGGTAGAACACTTCGGTCGGCGGGCAATGAAGCTGCACGAGGTCGAGCGTCTCGACGCCGAGATTGGCGAGGCTCCGGTCGATGAAGGCTTCTATATTGGCCGCGGTGTAGCCATCGGCCACATGCGGGTTTAGCCGGCGGCCGGCCTTGGTGGCAACGAAGGGCTTTTCGCCGCCACGTTCCTTGAGGACTGCCGCAATGATCTTTTCCGAACGGCCATCGCCATAGACATCGGCCGTATCGACAAAGGTCACGCCGGCATCGAGGGCGGCATTCAACGCGCGCTTGCCGTCTTCTTCCGAGACGTCGCCCCAGGCGCCGCCGATCTGCCAGGCGCCGAAGCCGATTTCGGAAATGGTCGCGCCGGTGCGCCCCAAAATTCTGTTTTTCATGGTGTCATCCTCGCAAGACGGAGCACGCCGCCCCGCCAATCCCGCTCCATCCGGGCGGGAAAACTCTGTTTACCCGCTGTTTCTATTCCGAATATGACAGGCTGGCCAGCATCCGATCGTTCAAGAGGATGGGGCAGGGTGAAAAATAATTCTTGTTTTCAACGTGTTATCGAAAGCACATTGAAGCGGTACCCGTCAATCGTCCAGGCGGAGGACCGCCCGGCCGCGGCTAAGGTCGAGGATCATCGCAGCAGCGGCCTGTACCGCATCCTTGGGGATCTGCAAGCTGAGGCTGGCGCCGGTGCCGGTAAACGTTTCCGAACGGATCGTCACGCCCAGCCCGCCGAGCCGGGCCTTGATCAGGGCCAGATCGGAAAAGTCGCAATCAACAGTGGCCCCGATCGTCTCGATGACCTCCACCTTTTCGGCGGCGCGCAGGCAGATCGCCGCTGTACCGCCATAAGCCCGGATCAGGCCGCCACTGCCGAGCAGCGTGCCGCCGAACCAGCGGATGACGACGACGGCGATATGATCGAGCGCCTGGCCGTCGATGGCCTGCAGGATCGGCTTGCCCGCCGTGCCGCTCGGCTCGCCATCATCGTTGAAGCGGTATGTCTGGCCGATGCGGAAGGCCCAGCAATTGTGGCTGGCCGTCAGGTCGGACTGTTCGGCAATGAAGTCTTTCGCTGCCTGCTCGCTGGACACGGGGCCGCAGACCGCGAGAAACCGGCTCTTCTTGATGTCCTGCGTGTGGGTTTCTATGCGTTGAAGCGTGAACATGGGTTGGTCCGTTTGCGCGGTGATAGCGCATCGGATGGTGTGGTGCCAAGGGATCCGTTGTAAGGGAGAGACCCCACCTTCCGTCATCCTCGCCCTTGTGGCGGGGATCCAGCGGCGCCGCGTCTGCGGCGCCAAAGACTCTTATTTCCCTGATAAAATGGTTTTCTCACCGCGCAGACGCGCGGTGACTGGATCCCCGCCACAAGGGCGAGGATGACGGAGTGAGATGGGCTCTCTACAACTCCAACGCCCCGCACCGGATGCCTTAACCGATCGACATCAGGCTCGCATTGCCGCCTGCCGCCGCTGTGTTGACACTGGTTGAGATTTCTTCGAGCAGCCAGTTGAGGCAATATGCGTCGGGGGTTTTCGAAAGCTCGGCCGTTGATGCTGCCTGGACCAGAACCAGCGGGCCGGGAAGGGCGGCGATCTGTTTGTTGACGGCGCGGACACGCTCTGCGTCTCCTTCGATCAGTGCGCCGCCAAAGGGTACGTCCATCCGCCAGTCGGCGGTGAAGGAGACGCGGGCGGTGACCGTGGCCGGCAGCGATGCCAGCGCTTCCTTGAGGCCGGATGCCGTATCGACCACGGCGGTGTTGCCGGTTGCAAAGACTGCGGCAAGCTGACGGTAAAGGCCATCGGCAGTCTGCGGCACAAGCAGGATTTTTCCGCGCGCATGCAGGGCGTAGAGGTTGCGTTCGCCGACCGGGCCGGCAAGCTCGGTGGTGAGGCCGAGCGCCGACTGGCTGCCGGTTTCACGCGCGTCCTGCGCCTGGGTTCTCAAGCCCTTGCTGTCCAGCCACTTGGCAAAATCGAGCAGGACCGGATCGGTATGGACCGAGCTGTGCTGCGGCGGCACCGGTGGCGTGGTGACGAGGCGGCCGAGATAGAGCGGGCCGCCGGCCTTCGGGCCGGTGCCGGACAGGCCACGTCCGCCAAACGGCTGGACGCCGACGACGGCACCGATGATGTTGCGGTTGACGTAGAGATTGCCGGCTTTCACGCGGCTGGTGACATGGGCGATGGTTTCGTCGAGACGCGTATGCAGGCCGAAGGTGAGGCCATAGCCGGTGGCGTTGATGTCGTCGATCAACCGGTCGAGATCGTCGCGCTCGTAGCGCAGCACATGCAGGACCGGGCCGAAGACTTCGCGCTTGAGGTCGGAGAGCTGTTTCAGCTCGATGATCGTCGGCGGCACGAACGTGCCTTCAGCCGTTGCCGGCGGCAGCGCGATCTGCTCCACCTTGGCGCCGATGCCGCGCATGGTCTCGATATGCTTTTCGATGATGCCCTTGGCTTCCGAAGTGATCACCGGGCCGACATCGACGGCAAGGCGGTCGGTACGGCCGATATCGAGCTCGTGCAGTGCGCCCTTCAGCATGCTCAACACGCGATCGGCGACATCGTCCTGCAGGCAGAGCACGCGCAGCGCCGAGCAGCGCTGGCCGGCGCTATCGAAGGCAGAGGCGATGACATCGCCGACCACCTGTTCGGCGAGCGCAGAAGAATCGACGATCATCGCATTCTGGCCGCCGGTTTCGGCAATCAGCGGGATCGGCTTGCCGGACGCGGACAGGCGATCGGCAAGTTGCGCCTGGATCAGCCGGGCGACTTCTGTCGAACCGGTGAACATCACGCCGGCAATGTTCGGCGCGCCAACGAGGGCGGCACCAACACGGCCATCTCCGGGGAGCAGTTGCAGGGCTTCGGCCGGAATGCCGGCCTCATGCAGGATGCGCACGCCTTCCGCGGCAATTAGCGGGGTTTCCTCGGCTGGCTTGGCCAGCACCGGATTGCCGGCGACAAGGGCTGCTGCAATCTGGCCGGAGAAGATGGCGAGCGGGAAGTTCCACGGGCTGATGCAGACGATCGGACCGAGCGCCTGATGGGCCGGGCCAAGCGTACGGGTCGCCTGTTCGGCGTAATAGCGCAGGAAATCGATGGCTTCGCGGACTTCGGCAATGGCGTTGGGCAGCGATTTGCCGGCTTCGCGCACGATCAGCCCGAGTAGCGTCGGCATGCGGGCCTGCATCAGGTCGGCGGCACGCACCAGGCATTGGGCGCGCTCGGTGGGCGACACAGCGCTCCATTTGGCGCCTTCGGCACGGGCGATCTCGACAGCCCGGCGGGCATCGTCCTCGGCAGTCTCGATGACTGAGCCGACGATATCGCGGTGATCGCCGGGATTGAGTACCGGACGGCTCTCGCCTCGCAGCGCTTCGGCGCAGAGATGCGGCGCCGCCGTCCAGTCGATCGCGGCGCTGGCCTTCAAGGCCTCCGACAGCATCGACAGCGAGGCTTCATTGGAGAGATCGAGACCGGCGGAATTGCTGCGGCCGGCATAGAGATCGGCCGGCGCCTTGATCTGCTCGTGCTGGGCGCCCATCACCGGCATGGCGCGGACGGTATCGACGGGGTCGGCAATCAGGTCGTCGATGGAGACGGCCGGATCGGCAATGCGATTGACGAACGAGGAGTTCGCGCCGTTTTCGAGCAGGCGGCGAACGAGATAGGCGAGCAGCGTCTCATGCGTGCCAACCGGCGCATAGATGCGGCAGGGGCGGTCGAGATTGGCCCTGCCGACCACCTCGTCATAGAGCGGTTCACCCATGCCATGCAGGCACTGGAACTCGTATTTACCGACTTTGAAATCGGGACCGGCCATTTCATAGATCGTGGCCAATGACTGGGCGTTGTGTGTGGCGAACTGCGGGAAGATCACGTCGGTCGCATCCAGCAATTTGCGGGCGCAGGCGATGTAGGAAATGTCGGTGTAGATCTTGCGGGTATAGACCGGAAAGCCATCGAGGCCGTCGATCTGGGCACGCTTGATCTCGGCATCCCAATAGGCGCCCTTGACCAGGCGCACCATCATCCGGTGTCCTGAGCGGCGGGCGAGGTCGATGATGAAATCGAGAACGAACGGGCAGCGCTTGCCATAGGCCTGGACGACGAAGCCCATGCCGTTCCAGCCGGAAAGTGCCGGGTCGAGGCGCAGCGCTTCAAGCAGGTCCAGCGACAGTTCCAGGCGATCAGCTTCCTCGGCGTCGATGTTGAGGCCGATATCATAGCTCTTGGCGATCAGCGCCAGCGCCTTCACCTTCGGCAACAGCTCGGCCATGACGCGGGCGCTCTGGGCGCGGACATAGCGCGGGTGCAGGGCCGACAGCTTGATCGAGATGCCGGGGCCTTCATAGATGCCGCGGCCGTTCGAAGCCCTGCCGATGGCGTGGATGGCGTTTTCGTAGTCGGCATAATAACGCTTGGCGTCAGCTGCCGTGGTCGCAGCCTCACCTAGCATGTCGTAGGAGTAACCAAACCCCTTGGCTTCCAGCGCACGCGAGCGCTTCAGCGCCTCGTCGATGGTTTCGCCGGTGACGAACTGCTCGCCCATCATCCGCATCGCCATATCGACGCCCCGGCGGATCACCGGCTCGCCGGCCCGCGCGATCAGGCGGGTCAGCGCGGCCGACAGGCTGCGGTCGTTGACGGTGGAGGTCAGCTTGCCGGTGACGACGAGACCCCAGGTGGCGGCATTGACGAACAGGGAGCGGCCGCCGCCGATATGCGAGCGCCAGTCGCCATCGGCGATCTTGTCGCGGATCAGTGCGTCACGGGTGGCTGTATCTGGAATACGCAGCAAGGCTTCGGCCAGGCACATCAGCGCCACACCCTCCTGGCTCGACAGCGAATATTCATGCACCAGACCTTCGACGCCGGAGCCTTTGTGCTTGGCGCGCAGCGCGGTAATCAGCTTGCGGGCGGTCGTCTTGGCGCGGGTGCGGATATCGTCGGAGAGGGTTGCAGCTGCGACCAGCGGCGGCAGGCATTCGGTTTCCGGGCGGCGGTAAGCGGCGGTGATTGCCTGACGCAGCGCTGTCTGCTCGGCGATCGGCGGGGCGAAATGAGAAAAGGGAGCGGTCGGGGTTTCGGAGGTGTTTTGTGGCTGCGGCTGGCTCATCGAAATCGTCCCTTTTCGAAGCTGTCAGGCACACGTGGCGTGGCCCGGAATTCATGGGCGCAAAATAGGGTAGAGGTCTCCGGATAGCTATCCGGGAAAATACGCCCAATGCCGGATATTTCACCGAAATAAATCGTAAAAACCGTACACCATGCGGCGATACCAAAATCGAACCGGACGATCCGTCGTCAGAGAAGCACCTTCTGGGACAGTTTGTGCCGGGCCATCAGACATTCGTCGTCACCCGGCATGCAGGTGCGGCAGACGATCGGGCGCACCGCATAGATCTTGCAGCCGACATGGATGCCAAGCTTGCCATCGAGCGCCGAACAGCGATTGTCCTCGCACCGCATGCCGCCGAGATCGGCCGAGACATATTCAGGGGGGATAAGGTCCAGTTCCGCGTCCGTCTCCAGCGAAAAACGCGGCCAGTCTTGCGAATAGCTGCAGCAGGCACCACAGCTCTGGCAGTCGAAATCATCAGTGGGAACGGCAAGGGTCATGCGGGTAGGGTAGCATGGAATCGGGGAGGGGTGGAAGGCTGTGGCTTCCTCTTCTCCCCGGCGGGGAGAAGGTGCCCGGAGGGCGGATGAGGGGGAGCCGCAAACTCTGAATGCGCCGGACCACCCCCCTCATCGCCTCGCATGCGCTCGGCACTTCTCCCCGCAGGGGAGAAGAGGAAAACTAAGCCACCGCTGCTTCCCGAACCGCGATCTCGTAATCCTCCGTATGCACCAGAATGCCCGTGTCCGTCATCACGGCGATGCCGTAGGCTGCGGGTTCATCGACGGAGAGCGAGGCGTCGGGGGCGTCGAAGGGCATCGGCTGCTGGTGGACGGGGCTTTTGAAAACCGAAAACGGGATACCACGGCTGGAGCCGGAGATGGTCCGGTGCACATGGCCGGCGAAGATATGCAGGACATTGCCCCGGCGCTTGACGACGTCGTAGAAATCCACCTCGTTGATCAGCCGGATCAGGTCCATGCCGGTAAAGCCCGTCGCATGCGGCGGGTGGTGCATGAACAGCAGCACCGGCAGATCGCCGGCAGTCTCCAATTGCCGGTCGAGCCATGAGAGCCGCCTGGTGCAGAGAAAACCGGCATGGCTGCGCGGATAGTCATAAGGCGGGGCAAACAGCGTATCGAGAATAATGGCGCGGCAGTCGGGAAAGTCGATGACGCGCTGGACGAAGCCATCCTCGTCCGGCACGACGTCCGGAAAGACATCGAGAAACGTGTCGCGGTTGTCATGGTTGCCGATGGTGATGGCAAGTGGCGGGATCAGCCGGTCCAGAAGGCTTTTCAGTCGCTCGTAGGACGGGCGGTCGGCGCGGTGTGCCAGGTCACCCATGATGATCACCCGGTCCGCATCCGCATGGTAACGGTTGACATGGTCGATACCGGCGGAAAGCCGTTGGAAAGGATCAATGCCGATGATCGACTGGCCCTCAGGGACCATATGCAGGTCCGTAAACACAATAAGCTTCGTCATTCCGGCAATCCGATTAAAAAAGAATTTGCTAATTAATCCCATCACCGTGTCCGCGCAGATCGCGGCCGTCAAGCAACATAATTGGGAGGATTCGATCAGGGCATGGTTTTGGCCGACCTATGTTAATCGACTGTAAAGCCATTCACACGAACAATCCGCTAGCGCGATAACGGCAGCGGATTGTTAAACTTCAGGGCTGTTCTCGGGGCGAATGCGCGGTCCTCGCTCGCCGTTTCCGCGACGATCTTTTCTCACTTCCGGCGGCTGGTCTTTGGAAGGACAAGACTTGCCTGCTCGCTCGGGTCGATGCCGGCCGTGGTCGTGATGTCGATCTGCGGGGCGATCTTGCCTTGTGCAAAGGCGTCGCCCTTTTCTGCCGCCTTGGCAAACATTGCTCTGGCAGCGGCGGTGTCTGCGGCCATGCCTTCGCCGTTTTCCATCATCAGGCCGAGATTGACCATTGCATCGACATTGCCGCGATCGGCGGCCAGTTTGTAGAACTGCGCCGCCTTGCGGTTGTCCTCCGGAATCTGTGTGCCTTCGTCCAGCATGACGGCGAGGTTGAAGGCGCCGAGATTATCCTTGGCAACCGACGCCCGTTCGAACCATTGGGAGGCGAGTTCGCCATTGGCCGATGTGCCGATGCCGTCGCGGTAGGCAACGCCGAGATTGTAGGCGGCGAGGATGTTTCCGGCTGAGGCGGCCTTCTGGTAAAGCGCGAATTCCGCTACATGATCGCCGCGTTCGCCGAGCATCACCGCATAGTTCACCATCGCGACCGCATGGTTGCCTTCGGCCGCCTTTTCCAGCATCGCCATGGCCTGGTTGCGCTGGCCGGCGGCATGGAGCACGCGGGCGAGCTCAAAGGTCTGGCGCGAGCCGCTGCCCTGGTTGTAGGCCTCGCGGCAAGCCGAAAGGGCAATGCCGATACGGATATCTTCGGTCGCCACGGGACGAAAGGCCAGATTGCGTTGCAGGTCATGTTCGCTACCGGCTTCCGCGTCGCATTGGTCAGCCGGCAGCAGTGCTGAGGCGGCGTGGGCGGAGGGAATGGCGATCGCTGCGATCGAAAGCAGGCTGACGGCGGTGAGCAGGATCGCGTTGACGGCCGAAATGCGCTTGCTGGGTCCGTTTTTCATGGCGTTCTCCTTGGTGTTTGTGTCACCTTATGGAGCGGGCCGGGTCGCCGCTGTTCCCCGGGAAACAGCGCCTGGAACCGCCGGGCACGAGGATGGGGATCACGCCCGGCAAGAGCGAAATCCAAGAGAGACGCGGGACGCCCCACTCGAAGAAGCGGATTTTCACTGGAAAACCGGACGTTTGGACAAGGAGCAAGGACAATGACGCCAGACATTCAACTGTTGCGGCAAGGTCTGATCGGACGACGGACATTCATCGCCGGCTGCGCGCTGGTGGCAGGTGGTCTTGCTTCGATACCGACCCAGGCAAGTACCGTGATCGGCAAGGCATCCGACGTGCGCGGTAAGGTCAATCTCAAGCGGGCGGAAAAACAGGAAGGCTTGGCGGCCGGCGGGCAGATCATGGACAATGATTTTATCGCCACCGGCAGCGACAGTTTCGCCGACCTGGCGCTTGTCGGTGATACCCGCATCCTGCTCGGCAGCAAGACGGAGCTTCTGCTCGATAGCTTCATCGCCGGCCAGGGCGGCACGATGGAACTCGGCATGGGGCAGATGGTGTTCGACCGGCCGGAAGGTCTGCCGAAGATCGATCTGGCGCTGCGCACCACGTTCGGGATGATCGGCGTGCGAGGCACGAAGTTCTTTGCAGGTCCCAATCGCGGCGTCTTTGCCGTTTTCGTCGAGCATGGCCAGGTGGCGGTGGATGCCGGTGGCGAACAGCGGTTGGTTGGTGCCGGTGAAGGCATCGAGATCGCCAAGCCCGGCGAGGCGCCGAACAAGACCGTGAAGTGGAAGGAAGCCCGGATCGTCGAGGCCTATGCCAGCGTCGGCCTGAAGCGCTAACAGTTCTCACTTTTGACTGGTGAACAGTTCCATTTCGCCAAAACCGCGGATTTCGTGCATGCCGACCGAGCGCAGTGTGCGGCCGCTCTGGACCGCGGCTTCCGGGCCGATGCAGATGGCGGTGCCGAGGAACTTGTTGGCCTCCTGCAGCCGGGCCGCGAGGTTGATGCAGTCGCCATGCGCCGTGTAATCCAGCTTGCCGCCGGCGCCGACCTCACCCAATACGGCGATCCCCGTTTCGATGCCGATCCGGGTGCGGCCGAACTGATGTTCGGCAAACCCTTGCCGCTTACGCATTTCCTCCGTCAGAGCCCGGATTGCCTCGGCGCAGTCGATCGCCTTGTTGACGTGATCGTCCAGATCCTCCGGCGCATTGAAGAAGGCATGCACGGCATCGCCGACCACCTTGTCGACCATGCCGCCATAGCGGGCCACAAGGTCGTTGACCTCTGCATAGTAGATGTCGAGCAGGGTGACGAGATCGCGCGGCGGCAGCTTCTGGGATAGTGTGGAAAAGCCCTCGATATCGGTGAACAACGCGGTGACCGGGCGTTCCTCTCCCGCCACGCGGTCGTCATCCGGATTGTCGATATAGCGAGCGACGACGGATTGCGGCAGATATTGCGAGAACTTGCTGCGTGCGGTGGATTCCGCCCGCCGGACGCGAGCGAACTGGAGCGTGCTGGTGACGACAAGCACGAAGATCAAGGCAAGGCTGATGCCGACGGCATCGACCAGCAGGGCAGAACCGGCATAGATGGCAGCAGATGCGCCGATCGTGGCGGTGATGGCCAAGAGGCCGAGCGCAACGGAGGTGACCGGCCGCAGACGCGTGGAGACGAAGGCCACCAATAGTCCGCCGATGAGAGCCAGTGCCGCTTCGAACAGAGGAAGCTTTGCTTGCCTTTCCGGGATGAAACCGGTCAGCACCGCATTGGCGATGTCGGCATGGATCTGCACCGATGGTTCGAGCGGCATGGAGGCGGTGGAGCGCAACCCGCCGAGATTGGGCAGGCTGCTGCCGATCAACACCGTCTTGTCCTTGAAGCGCGCGTCCGCAACGCCGCCGCTCAGCACATCGCCGGCGGAGACTGTTCGCGCTTCGATGGCCGTAATCGGGCTTGCGGCAAAACGCAGGCTGCCATCCTCATCCAGTTCGATCAACCGGCTCTCGAGCTTCAACCACGCGGGTTGCCCGCCGAGGATCGGCGTGTGTCCGCCATCAGCCAGGCGCGCGGCTTCAAGCCCCAGCGCCGGATAGGCGTCGTTGCCGATGATCGAGAAGGCCTGGACACGGCGGATGCGGGCATCCTCGTCGCCGACCAGAAATGCGGCAGCTGCCGAATGCGACGCCGTCTGCAGGAAGCTGCAGGACGCTTCTGCGCCGTTGATGAACCAGAGATCGGGGATGGCGACCGGTTTGCGGACGGCAACCGGCGGCACGGGGCCTGGATGTTCAGGCCCGCCATCGGCGATCAGGAAGCCGAGAACGACCGGCACGCTGGAAATCGCCTGTGCCAGCGCGACATTGGATGGTTCGGCCGGATCACAGGCCGTGCTGAAGATGAAATCGACGGCGACAGCCTTGGCGCCTGCCTTGGATAGTCTGGACAAGAGATCGGCTGTCTCCGTCCGGCCCCAGCTTTTGTCCGGCGCCTGCTGCATCGCTTTGCGATCGACATCAATGACGACGATCTCTGCGGATTGCGGTGCAGGGACCCATTGGGTGAGGGAATCGAAAAACTGTTCCCGCTGCGTTTCAAGCGCCGGTCCACCGTAGAAGAGCAGCAGCGATGCGCCGAGAAGGCTCGCCGCCGCGCCCGCAAAAAGCGGCCTGATCCTGGACAGGCGGAAACTTTTCAAGGGTTATTCCTCTTCCGGTTCCGCGATCTTCTGCAGGCGGCCGATATGGCAGGTGATGACGCCGTCGAGCCGCTTGATCGCCGCACTTTCCTCCAGCGCCAGAATGGCCCTGTTCACCTTGGGCCGGCTGGCGCCAAGTATGCCGGCAATGTCGGATTGGTTGAGAGTGATGCGCAGATTGGCGCTTTCCGGCAGGTCGCTGCCATGGATCTGCTTCAATGTGGCCAGGAAGAAGCGCGCCACGCGGGCGTGCAGATCGTAGAGCGCGATGGTTTCCAGCCGGTCCGTCGTATCGCGCAGTTGCAGGCAGAGATAGCGGATGATCGAAGCGGCGGCATTCGGTGTATGGGTGATGAAATCGAGGAAGGCTTTCTTGCTGATGACATAGCCTTCGGTCGCCGTGATTGCTGTGGCGTCGGCGGAGCGGGGCTGGTTATCGAGGATAGCCATTTCGCCGAAAAGCGCGCCGGCCTCGATATGGCGCAGCAGCAATTCGCGGCCCTGTGGCGTGATCAGCGACAGCTTGATGCGTCCGGACAGGACGGCAATCATGTAATTGCCTTCATCGCCACGCTGGAAAATCACCGTCCCGGGGGTCCATTTGCGGTAGGTCGCAAGTGCAGAGATCGCAGAAAGCGTCTCCTTGTCGAATTCCTCGAAAATCGGAAAGGAACGCCAGAAGGCCGGACTCTTGTTGACTTCACTCATTACTGCATCCCCATCCGCGTAGTCATTGCGACCCCGTTGAAATTCTTCTCGCAGTCTTCCGGGTGTTGCAACAAAAAACACTGCAAAACCGGGAATGCCGCGCATCTGCAGTTCATGTTCAGTCAGAATGGATGATGCCTGCTACCGTACGCGTCTGTCTCATCGCGCCCGGTTGACGATCTGCGGCGATCGTCTACTTATTGTGAACGATCTGTCTCCTGCCGATGGGCTGGATGAATTTGGAATTGCTGATAAATCTGTCGCCAACAACGAACCCAACCGGAGTTACTCCCAATGCAGCAGAATGCAGTCCTCCTCGTCGCCCGTATCCTCCTTTCGATCCTCTTCATCATTGCCGGCTATGGCAAGCTGACCGGGCTCGGCGGCACCGCCGGCTATTTCGGCAGCATGGGCCTGCCGCTCCCTATGGTCACGGCCATCATCGTCACCGCTGTCGAATTGCTCGGCGGCCTCGCCATCCTCCTTGGCCTCTTCACCCGCCCGGCCGCCTACTTCCTGGCGCTCTTCTGCGTTGCCACGGCGTTTATCGGCCATGGTGATTTCTCGGTTGCCGGCAACGATATCCACTTCATGAAGACCCTTGCC
>Ga0247813_10000344_pt1 | contig 48257 bp, 51 predicted proteins | sample UWRJL169409C1_FD_180719 | JGI IMG/M metagenome (GOLD analysis project Ga0247813, IMG submission 180719) | Plant litter microbial communities from Arlington Agricultural Research Station in Wisconsin, United States - UWRJ-L169-409C-1 | ecosystem: Environmental > Terrestrial > Plant litter >... | reverse complement strand
ATATCGCCCACAAATACAAAGTCCCCGGTAAATACCATCACAGGCTGATCGGTGGCCGGTTGGTCGGTCAGTAAAAAGCTGATGCTCTCCGGCGTATGGCCCGGTGTGTGCAGTACTTCCAGGGTAAGGTTGCCTACTTTTATGATATCGCCATGCTTAAGGCCTACATGATCAAATTCATACTGCCACTCGTGGCCACCCTCATCAGACAGGTACATTGTAGCCCCTGTTACAGCAGCCAGTTCGCGAGAGCCGGCAAGGAAATCGGCATGGATGTGTGTTTCGGCAATATGGGTAATTTTCATATTGTTTTGCGCGGCAATTTCAAGATAGGTGTCTATATCCCTTTTGGCATCAATTACAATGGCTTCACCTTTTGCCTGGCAGCCTATAAAGTAGCTGGCCTGTGCCAGTGAGGTATCGTATACGTGTTGAAAATACATAGCTATTATTTTAAGTTGTTGTTATTAATCCGGTTTAAATTATAAAGTAAAATTAGTATAAGGGGGCAACCTGTGCAGTAACAAAAGTTACACAGTAGTTATCGGATAAAAAGTTCTTTAACAATAATATACAGACCCATAAACAGTACAAAGTAGCCAAAACCCGCCTTAAGCTTTTCGCCGTTTACTTCACGGGAAACCCGTACGCCTATGAAGATGCCCGCAATGGCAACACCTGTAAAAGGCAACAGAAATCCCCAATCTAGAGCTTTGCCAAAGGCATCGCCCGCAAAACCGGCCAAGGATTGTATGGCGATGATGAATAGTGACGTGCCTACGGCTTTTTTCATCGGCAGCCCCGCCAGGAACACCAATGCAGGGATGATAAGGAAACCGCCCCCGGCACCCACCGCCCCGGCCAGGAAGCCGGTGCCAACGCCGCTTGTAATGAGTTTTACCCCGGAAACACGTCCAATACCGTTAAGGACCGGAGCCGAACGTATCATTTTTAAGGTAGCCAGCACCATTACGGCAGCAAAAAGCACCATTAAAAGCAATGGCTTTGTAACTATCAAGCTATCCATCGTGAATATAATGTCCGGAACGGCAGGTATAAGCCATGCACGTACAAAGTACGCTGTAATCAGTGAAGGAATGCCGAAAAAAAGGACGATAGTAAAATTCACATTGCCTTGCCAGATATTCCGGATGCCGCCTACAAGCGCGGTACCACCTACCACAAACAATGAGTATCCGGTTGCGGTAACGGCATCAAAGCCCAGTATATATACTAAAATGGGTACTGTAAGGATAGAGCCACCGCTGCCCACAAGGCCCAGTGAAACCCCAACAAGCAATGCCAAAAAAAAGCCTGATACCATTAAAAGATCCATATAATTATCTTTAGAAATATCAGGCTAAAGTAGGGCAGTCAGAGAGGCTGTGCAGTAACAAAAGTTACACAAGCCTTATTATTTTAAAAGTTCGATGGTATTGCGGTGCAATTTCACAATCCCCTCGTTTTCCATGGCCTTGAGCAGCCTGGAAACCACAACACGGGAGGTGTTGAGCGCGTAAGCTATTTCCTGGTGGGTATTGGCGATGGTGGCAGTATTGTTCACTTTTGCCTTCTCTTTTAAATAAGCCAGCAGCCGCTCATCCATTTTCATAAAGGCCAGGTTGTCTATAGCCGTGAGCATTTCGCTAAGCCTTTTGTTGTAGCTGCTAAACACAAAATTGCGCCAGCTTTTGTATTTGCCCAGCCATTCCTCCATTTTAGCTACAGGGATCATGGCTACAGTACCAGCGGTTTCAGCAATGGCGCGTATCTCGCTTTTGGTATCGCCCATACAGCAGGCCAGGGTCATGGCGCAGGTATCGCCTTTTTCAAGGAAATAGAGCAAGAGTTCTCCTTCGGTACGGTCCTCGCGAAGGATCTTTATGGCACCGCTAACCAAAAGGGGCATCTGGCGAATGTATTTGCCTATTTCAATGAGTTTGTCGCCTTCTTTAAAATCCACAAAAGAGGCCAGCACTGAAATTTCGTCAATCAGGGCCGGCTCAAAAATATTACCATACGCTAATGCTATTTCTTCTTTCATATTGTATTGTGCTACATGTAAATATACAGATTAATGGGGCAACTTATTTTTTACAAGCCCATAGGTCCATGTACCTGCCAGGGCCCCTCCAATTACTAAAATAATAGGCCAGAAGCCAGCACCTAAAAGCGTGAACATCGGCCCGGGGCAGGCTCCTGCAAGTGCCCAGCCCAGCCCGAACAAGGTGCCGCCTATCCCATAGCGGGCAATACCTTTTTCTTTAGGGACAATCTCGATTTTATTTCCCCCGATATGTTTTAGCTCTTTATATTTAATTAACCGCACGATTGCCGCACCTACTATAATTGCCGACGCTATAATGCCATACATGTGGAACGATTTGAACACGAACATTTCATAAATGCGGAACCAGGATGCCGCCTCGGACTTGAACATCACGATACCAAAAAAAGTACCGATGATAAGGAATACGATGTTTTTCATAACTACGGTATTAAAATAGTAAAGGGAATACTACATGTATCATGATAAGCCCACCGGCAAAGAAGCCAAGGACTGCAATGAGCGAAGGCAGTTGCAGGTTACTCAGCCCAGAAATGGCATGGCCGGAGGTACAACCACCGGCATAGCGCGCACCAAAACACACCAAAAAGCCGCCTGTAATAAGCAGCATCACCGTTTTCAACGAGGTAAAGGCACTGTTGCCAAATAATTCGGAAGGCTGGTACGTGCTGCCTGCACTCTTAAATCCGATGGTGTTGAGTTTCGCAACCACATCAGGATCAATATCAGGCACGGGGTTTTGGTATAGCAGGTTCATGGCAATGAAGCCACCAAGCACGGCGCCTGCCATTACATAGAGGTTCCAGCGTTGTGAGCGCCAGTCAAAAGAAAAGAAACCGCAGGTTTTTCCCGCGCCCAGCGCAGCGCACACGGTACGCAGGTTGGAGGACATGCCGAAATTTTTTCCGGCAAATAAGAGCGCCGCCATTGTAAGTGCAATAAGCGGGCCTGAAACATACCAAGGCCAGGGTTCATACATCCAGTTCATACTTTTTAGTTTTAATGACGGCAAAGTAATGCGATGTAAAACATATGGTCAGTAACATTTGTTACATGGGGTAAAGTAAAATAAATTCGCTACCATCAGTATCCGACCTTCTCCCGGTAGGCTGTAGCGTCCAGTAGTGCACTTAGCTCTTCAGGATTTGACAAATGAACCTTCAGCATCCAGCCTTTATCGAAAGGGTCTGTATTAACCAGTGTTGGCACGTTATTTAGTGAAACGTTTACCTCCAGTACCTTGCCCGATACCGGCATAAAGAGGTCACTCACGGTCTTTATGGCCTCTACCGAGCCGAAGATTTCATCCTGGTCCAAATTTGTGCCACTATTTGGCAGGTCTGCGTATACAATTTCGCCCAGTTCTTTTTGCGCAAAATCGGTAATGCCAATAGTGCCGGTCTCACCATCGACAATAATCCAGGTATGTTCGATATGGTACTTTACATTGTCAGGAAAATTCATAGTTTCTATTTTTAGATTAATAAGCATTGCGCAGCATATCTGCAAATTCATCGGGTAACGGACTGTCTTTTATCCCGGCAACCGCTTTTTCAATATCATAGGCTACGCGGATAAACCCGACCGTGATAGTATCTTTATCTGATAAATTGCTGTTTTCGGTAAGGGTCAGCATCACGTAGCAGGCGCGTGGGTCGCCGTCTTTAGGCTTTCCTACCGACCCCACATTTATGGCGTGGAGGTATTCTTGATCCGCCCCGTTTCCTGCCGGAAGGATCCTGTGGTAAGGTTTATGGGAATGGCCGAAGAGTAAGATGTGGGCACCGGTATCGGTAAAAATGTTTAGGAATTCAACCTCATCCTTGTCTTCCAGCAAATATTCTTTGTTGCTGTACGGGCTGCCGTGCACCATAAGGATATGTATGGGTTTCCCATTAAAGCTGAACTCCAGGCGAATGTGTGCCGGGAGCGTGGCCAAGTAGTCCATTTCATTAGTCCCGATGATGGAGTAGGCATAATTGCTGCCTTCAGCTCCATCATGCCACACTTTTTTAGCCTTGACGTCATGGTTCCCGGCGAGGGTGGCAATGCCGCGCCTCCTGATTTCATTGATAACCTCATTAGGCCATACATTATAGCCCACCAGGTCGCCCAGGCAGTATATAGCATCGGGCTTTTGGCTGTCAAGGCTTTTTAGGGTTGCTTAGAGTGCCGGGAGGTTGGCATGGATGTCGGATAGTATTGCTATTCTCATACTTATATACCGTTTCGCAGGCTCTCTGCATACGCATTGGGCAGCGGGCTGTCCTCAACAGCCTTTGCCGCTTTTTCCACATCATACTCAAAGCGTACAAATTCAACTCTTACACTGTCTTTATCGGAAACAGAACCGTTCTCTTCAATAGTAAGGAGTACATAACCACCTCTTGGGTCACCATCTTTAGGCTTGCCCACAGATCCGATATTAATGGCATGCCTGAAATGGTCAGAACCCTCAGTACCACTGTTCATAACCCTGTGGTAGGGCTTATGGGTATGCCCAAAACACATAATGTCGGCATCGGCCTGCCGCATAATGCGCAGCATGCTTTTCTCGTCGCGGTCTTCAAAGAGGTATTCGTTTATTTTACGGGGGCTCCCGTGTACCAGTAGCAGGTTCAGCTTATCGTTATTGAGCTGGAATTCCAGTTTTATATGTGCCGGTAAAGTCCTTAAATAGTTACGTTCATCATCATTGACCAAAGAATTGGTAAAAGATATGGATACCGCGCCATTTGCTTTTTCGTCATCCGATTTATAGGCGCACCCGCAATCATCGCTCGTGCGGCCAATGCCAAAATCGTAATTACCCGCTATCGTTGGGATACCCCTTTTTCTTACTTCATTAATTACCTCATTGGGCCAGATATTATAACCTACTAAATCGCCCAGGCAGTACACCGCGTCAGGCTTTACAGTTTCGAGATGGGCAAAGAAAGCTTCCAGTGCCGGAAGGTTAGCGTGGATATCGCTGAATAATGCTATTTTCATTATAGGGTGGAATTTGAGATTGTGGGTGTAAAATATTTTTTCCTGAACCAGAAGGCAACGTTAACGAGGGCAATTAGTGCCGGAACTTCGACTAAAGGCCCAATCACACCGGCGAAGGCCTGACCGCTGTTGATGCCAAACACACCGATAGCTACTGCAATGGCCAGCTCAAAATTATTGCCGGTAGCAGTAAAAGCTATGGATGCGCTTTTAGAATAATCCGCGCCAAAATATTTACCGGCGAAGAAACTGATCACAAACATTACCGTAAAGTAGATGACAAGCGGAATAGCTATGCGCACCACATCCATTGGTATCTGTACGATCAATTCGCCTTTAAGGCTGAACATGATCACAATTGTAAATAGCAATGCTATTAGGGTTATGGGCGAAATAAAAGGCACATATTTAGTAGTAAACCAATTTTCACCCTTTAGCTTTATGAGTGCATAACGGCTAATGATTCCCAAAGCAAAAGGGATACCGAGATAGATGCCTACGCTCTCGGCAATCTGTGCAATGCTGATGTTAACCTCAAAACCATCATAGCCAAAGTACGGTGGCAATACGGTAATAAACAGATAGGCATAAACACTATACAGCAACACCTGGAAGATACTGTTCAGGGCAATCAGTCCTGCGGCATATTCACGGTTACCCTCAGCAAGGTCATTCCATACAACAACCATTGCGATGCAACGGGCAAGGCCAATTAATATCAGGCCTATCATATATTCCGGATAACCGTTTAAGAATAGAAGCGCTAGGAAGAACATCAGTATTGGCCCTACAACCCAATTGAGCAAAAGGGATGCACCTAATATTTTAGTATTCTTAAAAACGGCACCCATTTCTTCATACTTTACTTTAGCGAGTGGAGGATACATCATGAGTATCAGTCCAATTGCCAGGGGGATATTGGTGGTGCCACTGGAAAAGGAGTTGATAAACCCACTACTGGATGGTATAAAATAACCTATGGCAACACCGAAGGCCATGGCCAGGAATATCCATAAGGTAAGGAAGCGGTCCAGGAAACCCAGTTTTTTCCGGTTGGCCGCAGGGGCGCAGTTGTTTGCTGACATAGAGATGGATTTAGCAGCAGCCTCCGCCTGGAGTACAGCTATTAGAGTTATTAAAGCCTATTATGGATAAGCTTACCTTTTTCTTTTCAGCAGGGATACCACACTGGTCCATTGCAAGGCAGGCCGTTTGCTTGTTTAGTAGCGTAAATTCTATACCGTTAAAGCCCAGGCCGTACTTGCCTATAGTAGTGCCCTGGTATTCTACTTCAATTTCGTAGTCTTCGATGCCGAGTACTTTTTCGGATAATGCAATAATGTCCAGCAACTTTTTAGGCTTAAGCCTGTGGTCCTGATCATTGGCATCTTGCCACAGCTGGAAGTTAACTACTGTCTCTTTCCTTACCATGCCCCCGCAATCAATAAAGTTTTTTGTGATGAGGCCAACCTCCGTCACGTGGAAATTTTCAGGTACACGCGTGCCGTCAGGCAGTACAAAATTTACAGCTTCAACAGCCGTAAGATGATTCTTAATTTCGGATAGTTTCATAGTCGTAGTGGTTTTGTTTAACAGCATTCGCTTTGGTTTTTCTTTTTATCAAGGTAAGCAGCGATCTGCTCAAAGAACCCTTTTATTTTCTCAAAGCCCGGCTCGTTGATGCAGTAGCAAATTGCCGTACCTTCAATGTTACCCTTTATTAGCCCGGCATTTTTTAATTCCTTTAGGTGTTGTGATACGGTGGGCTGCGCCAGGGGCAGTTCGTTCACAATATCGCCGCAGATGCAGGTGTCCACCTTCATTAGGTACTCTAAAATAGCAATGCGTGCCGGATGCCCAAGGGCCTTAGCCAGTATTGCCAACTCGTTTTGGTTCCTGGTGAACTGATCGGTCTTTGTTGCTCCCATAGTTTTATTATTACATTGCAATATTACAATAATAAATGATTTGTTATCGTAATATTGCGATAATTTACCTTAACTTAATCTTTATGGATTACTGGCTGTAGCGTTGTGTGATTAAAAAGAAGCGGAAACTGATTTGACTACTGCATGGCCTTGTTTATCTTTATGGCGAGGTCTTGCACAATTATTTTATAGCTTATCCTCAGGTTATTAAGCATTCCATAACAATCCTGAATTATATGTTGGAGCACTAAACTAAAACGATTGTTAAATTTTTAAGTGTTAAATTTCGCACATCATAACGGAAAATGTAAAATAACTAAACAATAAATAACACAATAGATTAACTTTGGTTTACATGGAAACCACCTTACAAAATATCGAATCACACCTTAAAAATGTCGTGGAAAATGCCCCATTTCCCATCGGTTTGTATACCGGCCGGGAGATGAAGGTCGTACTTGCCAATAAGGCCCTTATTAAGACGTGGGGTAAAGGCGATGGCATCATTGGTAAATCTTATTTTGACGTGTTACCGGAATTAAAAGGTTTTGGTATTTACGAGAAGCTGCTTGCCGTTCTGGATACAGGAAAGGTCTATGAAGCAAGAAACAGCCGCGTTGACCTCACCATTAATGGTGTACCCACCATCCACTACTTCAACTATACGTTTACCCCCCTCCGCGATGGCAACGGTACCGTTTATGGCGTATTGAATACAGCTGCAGATGTAACGGACCTCATTATGGCACGCCAGCAAACCCTCGAGACTGAAGAAAAGTTAAGGCTCGCTGTACATTCGGCCGAATTCGGAACCTATGAAATTAATCTGTTTAATGATGAGGTAAGAATTTCCGGAAACTTCAGGAAGATGTGGGACATCGATGAAGAGCCCATTACCAAAGATTTGATCGTCAGCAGGCTGCATCCTGATGACCTGCATATTAGGGAAGCTGCCCTGGCCAATATGGGACCGGAAGGCAGGATTTCTTATGAATTACGCATTGTACATCGTGACGGCACCATCCGCTGGCTCGGTATCAACGGTACAATCATAAAAAATAATGAGGGGGTACCTGCTGTTTTGGTTGGCATTGCCCAGGATGTAACTTCGCAAAAAGAATCAGAAGTATACCTCTCGACACTGATCGAGCAGCGTACTGCCCAACTACAGCGCTCTAATGAAGATCTATTGCAGTTCAGTCATATTGTGAGTCATGATCTTAAGGAGCCCATAAGGAAGGTTAAAATTTTTGGCAGTATGCTCAAAGAAAATATTGAAAAGAAGCAAAGCGATGTTTATATCGGAAGGATTACTTCGGCTGCGGATAGGATGACCACATTAATTGATAGTGTTTTAACCTACTCGGAAATCAACGCCTCGGGTTTTCCGGTAGAAAACACCGATTTAAATACTATTATGCAGGGTATAAAAAAAGACCTTGAGCTACTCATCGATGAAAAAAAAGCCATCTTTATTGAAGAACCACTACCCCTAATAGAGGGTTCACCTGTTTTGCTCCAGCGCCTCTTTTACAATCTTACCAATAACGCACTAAAGTTCTCCAAGGCAGATGAACCGCCGCGTGTCACCATTTCCTCAGTAATAGTTGTAAAAAACGGCAGGGATTTTATCCGAATTACTATTTTAGATAATGGTATTGGTATCGCCCCTAAATTTACAGAGCGGATTTTTAATGCCTTTGAGCGGCTCCATTCAAAAGACCATTATGGAGGTACCGGCCTGGGGCTCGCCCTTTGCAGGAAGATTGTGGAAAGGCATAACGGTACAATCCGGGCAATTGGAAAATCCGATGGGGCAGAATTTGAGATTGAACTGCCCCTGACTCAGGAAGGACTTGCATTCATTTAATTAAGTAAGCATATGATTACAGAAGAAACAGAAATGGGTGCCTCAGCCCTGGAACGTTTTATCCGAGAATTCTTGCCGGAGAAGAAACTGGAGAGGAAATACAGGCAACTTGAACTGACCGCAATAGCTGGTGTGATAATTCCTGCCATAGATTACATAGGCTATACTGTAAGCCTGGAGAGCATTTTTGAGGCATTCAGGAGGTTGTCTTATCCGATGTCAGTAATTGAGCCACAGCATGCTGGAATGAGCGGGCAGCCCTACATTGATACGAATTCGCACGCTATCTATATAGCGGTCGATACAAAACAATTAAGGGCCTTACCAAAAATAGCTTTAGGTCCGCAGGTTTCAGGAAAAAAGCCTACAGGGAATAAAGTGCAGGACCTGCTCAGTATTTTTGCCGGCAGCATAAAATGAAAGCCTTTTAACGTTAGATAATCTGCAATGCATACTGCTGTTATATCATGGTCAAACAAAAGTAAAAGGCCGATACTGTTTAATTGAACAAAAAGCCTACAGGAGTTTTACCTGATACTATTACGGTGAGTATTTCGGCTAGTTTGTCCTTAAGGTAATTAAATTCTACGGGTTTGATAAAATATAAATTTGCACCCAATAGCTTTGTGGTATGTATAAGCTGCGTATCGTTGCTTGTCGAATACATAACGATGGGTAGGTTTGCGGTCCTTGGCTGGCGGCGCAATTCTTTTAAAGTTTCTATGCCATTTTTAACGGGCATATTAATATCTAAAAAAATAACGTCCGGCAGGTCGTTGCCCTGAAGTTCTTGCAGTAGCTCATACCCGTTGCAGGTAGTAACCAACTTAAAGTTAGAGTGCGCCTGGCTCAGGGCTTCAGTAAATAATTCCCTGTCATCCTGGTCATCATCAGAGAGGTATATCAACGTATCTTTTATCATCTATAGTTGTCCTTTATTGTAAGTAAATGTAAAATTTACATAACCAGCTTTATTATTCTTTAAATCCTAATTCTTACAAAATTGAACATGCTGATAGCACCCGGGATAAGCTTATTTGGCAAATTAACTGGAGAAAATAAAAAAAGCCCGCCAGTTAGAAACTGACAGGCTTGAAATACCGAGGGTTCGAAGCTCTATTTCAGACTTACAAAAGTAACTATAATAGATCTAAATTTATTTATAAATAAAAAAAACTACATATCCAGGTTAACATCCAGTAAACTTCCTGGACTGATTCCAATACCTTTAGCAAGTTCCAATAAGGTGGTAAACCCAAAATTCTTACTGCCGCTTTCAATTGCCTGTAGGTCTTTAATACTTAGAGAGCAGTTTTTAGCAACATCACTAGTTTCCATACCACGCCCTATACGCAGGCTCAATACATGCTCCCCAAATTTTACCAGCCTTTTATCTTTAAATTGTAGCATGCTATAGTTCAGAATTCTATTAGTTATTTTCAAATATAATTAATCTTGTCCTCAAGTAGTATTGGACAAGGCAATTCAGACTTGGTATAAATATAAATTGCAGTGTCAGATTTTTATGCATTACGGTCAAATGATCAATAAACACAAGGCTTACCATATTGGATAGCTAAATGGAGGCCCTATCAATACCGACAGTATTTAAAACGGCCGGTATTTCCAGGCAAAATATATTATAACTTTACTCTGCCAAGTGCCATAACCCATAGAGATGAAACCCCAGACTGAAAACCATTTTATCAACCGCAGCGGCTGGCTGCGAGCCGCCGTACTGGGGGCAAATGATGGGATATTATCCACAACCAGCCTTGCTATTGGTATCGCTGCAGCAAGCAGTACCAGGGATCCTATAGTGCTGGCTGCCATAGCGGGCGTGGTAGCAGGTGCGCTGTCTATGGCTGCAGGTGAATATGTATCGGTAAGTTCTCAGAGCGATATAGAAACCTCGGATCTTGAGAGGGAAAAGAAAGAACTGGAGGAGATGCCCGAATCGGAACTAATGGAGCTAACCGGGATTTATATTGCAAGAGGACTTACGCCTGACCTTGCCTCGGAGGTTGCCAAGCAACTAACGTCCTATAACGCACTGGAAGCGCATGCACGCGACGAACTGGGCATTAATGATATCACCCAGGCAAAACCATTCCAGGCAGCTATGGCATCTGCATTTGCTTTTATCACCGGGGGTGTACTGCCACTGCTCGTAGCCATTTTTGCACCAATTAAATATATGGTACTGTTGCAATATGGCTTTGCAATCGTATTCCTTGCTCTATCCGGCGCTTTGGCAGCCGGCGCCGGAGGTTCTCATAAATTTAAAGCCATCGTGCGTATCTGTTTATGGGGTACCGTTGCCATGTGCGCCTCTGCATTGGTGGGCCATTTGTTTGGTGTACCCACACCGTAGCTTAAATTAAGCGAATCTTAAGTTTATTAAATACTTCTAAAACGTTAATGGCGTTATTACTTTAAATTAAATACGATATGAAACTTTTAGCCTTACTACTTTTATTTGTGATCCCTACCCAATGGGAACCGGATTTTGAAAATGCAAAAAAGATAGCCACAGAAAAGAATGAACTGATATTGCTTAATTTCTCAGGATCCGACTGGTGCGGCCCCTGCATCGTACTTCGAAAGGACTACATTGACAGCGATACCTTCCAGAATATGGCAAAGGAGAACCTGGTGCTGGTCAATGCCGATTTTCCAAGGAAAAAAAAGAACCAACTACCCGAGGACCAGGTAAAGCGCAATGAAGCTTTAGCCGAAAAATACAATAAAGAGGGGCAGTTTCCACTGACGCTTTTGCTTGATGCCAATGGCAAAGTGTTAAAGACATATGTGGGCAAACCTGAAATATCCGTTGGGAAATGGACGGAAGAGATCAAATCCATCTGTACCGCACATAAATAACCTATCGCTATGAAGCCTTTTTCACAGTCCCTGAAACTCATGGGGAATAATTTTACCATCACTGTAGTAGCTGAGGAGAACAATACGGCACAGGGCTACATTGAAGCAGCGGTAGAAGAGATCAGGAGAATTGAAAAACTGCTTACGACCTTTAGCAACGACAGCCAGACGAGCTTTATTAATGCAAATGCGGGCATACAACCAGTTACGGTAGACAAGGAAGTTTACGACCTTATCGAACGCAGTATTGCCATATCAAAGATCACGCAGGGTGCCTTCGATATCACTTATGGGAGTATTGACAAACGTTTATGGAATTTTGATAAAACTATGGAACGCCTCCCTTCTAAGGAAGAGGCATTGAAGAATGTGCACCTTATTAATTACAATAACGTGATCCTTAACCCCGATACTACCTCGGTCTTCTTAAAAGAAAAAGGCATGCGTATTGGCTTTGGCGGTATTGGCAAGGGCTACGCAGCTGAAATGGCCAGGGCGTTGCTGGTAGGGCAAGGTGTTGCCAGCGGTATTATCAATGCCAGCGGCGACCTTACCGCGTGGGGTATGCAGCCCGACGGCAGGCCCTGGCGTATCGGTATATCCAACCCTGACAGGCCGCAGGATGTCTTCTCGTATATGGATATTTCCGGCAAAGCCGTAGCAACCTCCGGGAACTATGAAAAATACGTAATGATTGGCGGGAAAAAATATTCGCATACTATAGACCCAAAAACAGGGCTGCCCATATCAGGAATTAAAAGTGTCACGGTAATCAGCGGCAATGCCGAATTTGCCGATGCGATGGCCACACCCATTGCTGTTATGGGTATTAAGGCCGGGTTGTACCTCATTGACCAGATTCCTGAGTTGTATTGCATCATAATAGATGACCATAACAGTATTTATACCTCGAAAAACATTAACCTTAACTAAAACAACATGAAATTCATCCATTACCTGTGCTTTGCCCTGCTCATTGGCATTGCATGCCCATCCTGTACCTCTGTTAAGGAGTACCAGAAAAACAAAATTAATGATGCCGAAATGGCGCTTAACAACCGGAAAGTAGAGAAAACCGAACTGAGCTTCCAGACCTACAGGGAAGGTTCTTCCGGTGCCAATGCAGGGAAAAGCGGCGGAGGCTGCGGCTGTAACTAAAATCCTAACCCAAATTACATATGAAACGTATATTTATTACAGGCTTTGCCTTGTTAGGGCTATTACGGGTAGCGGCGCAGGACACTACCCCGGCAGATTCAACCACATACAAAACCCAAAAACTAAAGCTGGATGAAATTAACTTGGTATCCAGCTACTACAAGCAGGATGGAAACAATTCAGCGGTCACGGGAGGTATCGGTACGGAAAAGCTTACGGATGTATCCAACAGCCTGGATGTGAAATTTGTAAAAATCGGGCAGACGGGAAAGAAACATACCCTGGATGTAGAGGTGGGCGTAGACCATTACTCCTCTGCCTCTTCTGATATGATTGACCTGAGTGCCAATACCTCTGCCTCATATTCAGATATCAGGGTATATCCTTCGTTGAGCTATACTATGGAAAATGAGCAAACCGGAAATACTTTTGGCGCAGGGGTTTCCTCTTCCACTGAATTTGATTACCAATCCTTTGGGGGGAACATCAGTTATTCTAAAAAGACGAAGGACCGGAACGGTGAATTTACAGCAAAGTTCCAAACGTATCTCGACCAGGTAAAGTTGATCAATCCTATCGAATTACGTTCCGCTATAGGTAATGGGGGCACTGAGGGGCGGAACACCTTTGCCGGAACGCTGAGTTATTCACAAGTTGTGAACCAAAACTTCCAGTTGTTATTCCAGGCAGATGTTGTTTCCCAGCAGGGTTACCTGAGCCTGCCTTTCCACAGGGTATATTTTAATGACGGAAGTGTCCACCAGGAATACCTGCCTGACAGCCGGTTCAAGATACCGCTGGCAGTACGTGCCAGCTATTTCTTAGGCGATAACATTATTATAAGGGCCTACTACCGCTATTATACCGATGACTGGAAACTTACCTCGCATACGGCAGACCTGGAAGTGCCGGTTAAGCTATCGCCGTTCTTTTCTATAAGCCCATTTTACCGATATTATACCCAAAGTGCCGTGAAGTACTTTAAGCCGTACGCGGAGCATACCGGATCGGAAGAATTCTACACCAGTAATTACGACCTGTCTAAATTTGACAGCAGTTTTTATGGAATGGGGATACGGATAGCAACACCTAATGGTGTTTTTGGGATAAAGCATTTTAATGCGCTTGAAATACGGTACGGGCATTACAGCCGCTCAACAAACCTAACCTCCGATATTGTAAGTATTAATATAAAATACAAGTAAAAACTATCGTTACGGTATAGTTGACTAAGTTTAATTAACCTAAATGATAAAAGGTTTAATACTACTATTTTAATAAACCTTTTATCATTTTTAAATATTTGCAAATCTTCTTTTAAATGCCAGACTTTGGTTGGGAGTATTTAAAATCTTTTAATTCTTTTGGTATAAGGTATATCATTAAACGCGGGTTTACGGATACCATTACACCATAAGTCCCGGTTAAAGTTTTGATTATAAAACATTTTAAATGACTAATGGATACCTTAAGTAACAATATTAAAATTGACCATGGTAAAGTATTCCTTACTTGTCTAACATGTTGATATTGTCTTAAAAAAGCAGTAAATTGTAGGCTTAATTTAAAGTAACCAATGAACGCCTACCTTATACTTGTGGCCCTGATCAGCCTTTCCGCAGCATTTGCCTATGTCAATCACCGTTTTATAAAACTTCCCTTTGTAATAGGGCTGTTCTTTCTTGCAACAGTCCTTTCGCTGGTCGTTATAAGCAGCCGGTGGTGGGACGTTGCGCATTATGTGCAGATACGCTCTTTTTTGGGTAAGATTGAACTTAGTGATGTCATTCTTGATATTATGCTCGCGCCGCTGTTATTTGCAGGCGCTATGCATACCAACTGGGATAATATAAAAAGCCAGTTAAAACCCATCACATTGTTTGCCGTCCTGGGGGTCGCCCTTTCTACCATCATAATCGGTGGCGCCTTTTACTGGGTGTCCGGCCTTTTGGGATTGGGAGTAGGTTTGCTGCACTGCCTGATTTTTGGTGCATTGATCTCCCCGACGGATCCAATTGCGGTTTTGGGGATACTTACCAAGGCCAACGTATCAAAAAAGGTGGAATCTACCATTGTGGGGGAATCCCTATTCAACGATGGTGTTGGTGTGGTTATCTTTATCGCGCTCCTGGAAACCTTGAAGCTGGGCAACCCGGAGAAAGACTTTTCACACTTTGGCGTTTTATTTTTACAGGAAGCCCTGGGAGGTTTGGCCTTTGGGCTTGCCTTAGGCTTTAGCCTCCATGCCCTTTTAAAATCCATAGACAATTATGAAACTGAGGTATTGCTTACCCTGGCCTTTGTAATGGCCGGATATGCGGTAAGCAATATGCTGCATTTATCAGGCGCACTTGCCATGGTAGTTATGGGGCTGCTGGTCGGGAATTATAAAAAAGAAAAATCGATGAGCGACAAGACACAGGAATATGTGCACAAATTCTGGGAACTAGCCGATGTATTGCTCAATGCCGTCCTGTTTATCAGTATTGCATTTGTACTGGTGGTGATCGATTTTGAGGTAGCCTATTTTGTAATAGGCCTTATATCCGTTCTTATTGTGCTTCTATCCCGCCTTATCGTTATCCTTATCCCAAAGGTGTTACTACCCAAAATGGTCAATTTTAATTATAAGGAATCGGCTATTATTATATGGGGCGGCCTGCGTGGTGGGCTTTCCATTGCATTGGTATTGTCGCTGCCGGAAAGCAGGGGTAAAGATATTTTGGTAATAGCCACCTATTGTTGTGTTGTCTTTAGTATCCTGATACAGGGGCTGACAGTAGGGAAGGTAGCGAAATACTTTAGCCGCCAGTAACATTGATCATTGTATATATTAGTAATATAAATTCTTTATTGTTTCTGGGGTAACTACAAACGATAAAGGGTATCTGTAACCTAATTTTCCCCGTATGTTGCTACTAAAACATTTTTCGTAGCCTTACACATTTAGGTCAATATTAACTTCTGCAGTAGCGGCTATTATTTTAAAGAGATAATAAAAAACGTATCTTAGTGCCACACCAGTTTTTCAAATAGAAATGAAAAGGATAACAGATATATTCAACCTTCACGAGGGTGAAGACGACAGGGAAACAACGCTTGAGAACATAAGAAAGAACATATCCTTTAAAGGTGCTAACCTTTGGATATTGGCTTGTGCCATTATTGTAGCCTCCGTGGGGCTGAATGTAAATTCAACCGCTGTAATTATTGGTGCAATGCTCATATCGCCATTAATGGGCCCTATAGTGGGTGCCGGTTTTGCATTGGGCATTTATGACTTTACGCTCCTTAAAAGATCACTAAAAAATTTGCTCAATGCAACAGTTGTAAGCCTTTCGGTATCGACCCTGTATTTTTACCTGAGCCCTTTTAAAGATGTCCAGTCGGAACTTTTGGCCCGTACTTCCCCCAACATCTATGATATCCTTATTGCCTTTTTTGGCGGCGTGGTGGGGGTCATTGCCGTAACCCGGTCAGAGAAAGGTAATCCTATCCCCGGTGTAGCTATAGCTACTGCCTTAATGCCGCCGCTATGTACTGCGGGCTATGGCCTTGCGACAGCACATTGGGCATTTTTCTTTGGCGCTTTTTACCTGTATTGTATTAACTGCGTGTTTATCGGCATCGCAACTTTTTTAATCATCAAATACCTTAAGTATCCTGCCATAAAGCAGGTAAACGATAAGCAGCAAAAACAGGTAAAAATCATAATAACCATTTTAATTACCGCGATGCTCGTACCTAGCAGTTATTTGGCGTACTCGCTTTACAGGGAGCAGCAATTTAAAAAGAACGCCGACCTTTTTATAGAAAATGAATTCAGCAACAAGGGCTATACGGTTGTGTACAAAAAAACCGATTTTAACCCTAAAGGCAAAAAGCTCGAACTGGCTTTTCTTTCCAAGCGGTTTGATAAAACGGAAATAGCAAAACTGAAGGAAGAGCTGAATACAAATCCGTATTTAAAAGGCACCAACCTTGTAATCCGCCAGGACAGCACGGACCGTTTTAATACCCTTAAAGGTGATATCCTGAACCAGATAAAGAGCAGTGAAAACGAGATGAATGAAAAAGATGTCAGGATTGTCCAGCTTGAAAAAGAGCTTACCAAAAACACCTTTGACAATAAGCAGCTGCTGAAAGAAAGCAGGGCATTGTTTCCGGATATTACCTCATTATCCGTTACAAAGAACTCGCTGGTAACCCCTAAAGACAGCCTTATCACCCTGACGGCCGTTATCTACGATGTCACAAAGTCGCTGAGCAACGAAGACCAGGAGAAATTTAAAAAATGGCTAAACGAACGCCTCGCTGTTAAAAACGTGGAACTCTTTAAAAAGCAGTAAGTCACTTTGCTGCTTTTTGGCGTTGTCTTTTATTGTAGGTGCTGAGCAGCAAATAACCGGAAACACCCGCCAGCATGGATGCCACCAGTATAGCGAACTTTGCCTCATTTTGATATTGTGGCTTTTAAAAAGAGAGCAGCGTTATAAAAATGGTAAACCCGATTCCGCCGAGCAGCCCAAGGCCGACAACATGGATCCAGTTGGTTCCTTCCGGAAGGTCGGCCACTTTGAAATTGAAAACCTGCTAATGTTTAGGATAAAACATAAAGGTTATTGCTACACCCTTGGTAGCGGGGACAAACCCTTGTAAAAGCCTCTGCAAAATAATTGATTTGTCCATCAACAAATAAGAACTTAAACGGCTAATTCCTTTGTGTGTTTCTACCTGGTCCATCACATCCAGGGTTTGTCTGTTTGCATCTACAACCGTAATTTTGATGACGATATCCAGGCTTTCTATTACAGACGTTAAGCATGTTGTGATTTGGATACCGCGACGGATAGCTAAAAATTCCGGTGTACTTAACCGTATATCATCAGCTACCAATCTAAGAATATAATGTAATCGGTCACCAAAGATTTTGTAACCTATCTTTTTTTCTGTTATCCAAAGCAACTGGCTGAAAAAATTTTTAAGGTCATCCGATAAATTTCGCAGTAGTTGCGCCTCTATCAGCAATATTTTACCCTGGCCATGCCCTACAAGCCGAATGTCGCCATTACTGCGGGAATAGATAGCGTTTAATTCTGAGGGCAATTTTCCGCTGGGAAATGCTCCGCCATTATGCATAATTTTATTACGTAGAAATTGTATCTGGCTAAATTTTGTAAAATATTGCTTTAGTGCTGCCATCTCTAAATCTGCCACAAGTTCCAGGTAATTAGACATTGATTGAAGGTAATCCTTTTGTTTGAGGTGCTCCAGGCCAATCTTATACCCCAGGCTGGATTGTAAGTGGTTACAAAAACTCCGTAATTCACTCTCCAAAAGCGCATATGCCTGCGCCAACGAAGACTTGGTAAAGTAATGGTAAAGATCCTCGAAACGTTGATTAATTGATTCATCCTGGGATTGTGCATTATAATACAACGAATCCATTCCTGAAATATGGCGTGCATAGTCATGAGCGTGCTCATCATCCCTCATCCCATTATATACTTCTTCATACTCTCTCCTAACTCCAACCAATACTTCTTCGAATGAAGATTTGTTGGCATCGAGCAATGCCTGCTTCTCCTTATTATACAATCCGAAGGTAGTCGCCTGATGTTCATCGAAAAGCCTGAGTTTTTCATCCACTTCAATAAAAAGACGATCCAAAGGCAGAGGGGTTCTCAGGTTTAGGAAATACATCGAGTAACCGAAATCTATCATGAGCTAAAGTATTAAAAAAGGTGTTTGCTGTTAACAATCCAAATATAATGATACTAAAGGATCAATCGACAAATGAGGGAAACATGTAGAACATTCCCAAGGCGAAAAAGGGATAAAAAGGCAAACGAAGTTAACGTGCGGGCAACGGCTGCGCGCGCATAATGGCTGCGCCACCCGTTGGGACTTATAGCGCTCCGCGGCCACCCGCACACTTCAGGGCGGCTTTCTTTTTTTCCCTTTTTTCTTTTGGGAAATGCTTGTAAGCCAAGCAGGGTCAAAGAGGAATGAAAAAAATCATGTTTCATTTAAATTCTTACATCATGGACATTACAGGAAGGCTGACAGCAGATGCGCAGGTGCGCACCCTGTCCGACAATCGCGAAGTGGTTAATTTCTCGGTAGCCGTTAACGAGAGCTACAAACCCAAAGACGGGGAACGCGTGACCCACACCGAATTTTTTGACTGCTCCTACTGGCTGTGGTCGGGTATTGCGCAGTATATGACCAAAGGCACGATTGTGCAAATTACGGGACGTCTGAGCACCCGCGCATGGATTAACGCGGATGGAGAACCCAAAGCGGGGCTGAACTTCCATACCGCTGCCATCAAACTGCACGGGGGCAACGGCAACGGCGCGGCGCAGGGCACAGCTGCAAAAGCAGAAGGCGGGCAGGCTGCCCCTGCGGCAAAAGACACGCAGGTATACGAGGCGCAGGTAATCACAGGCAGGGAGGAAGAACACGACGACCTCCCATTCTGAACTGAAAAAATTGTGTTTAACTTTTAAATCTAAGCATCATGGCACACAACCTTAATTTTAACGAAGCGACAGGGAACTATTCCTTTTTCTCTACCAAACAGCCTGCATGGCACAGCCTTGGGCAGGTGGTCAGCGACTACCCCACTTCCCGCGAAGCGATTGCCTTTGCAGGGATTGACTATACGGTAATTAAAGCACCGCTGTTTGCAAAAGCAGGCGACCCCTTGATAAGCTTTGCCGTGCCCGACCAGTACGCGACAATGCGCACCGATACCCACGCCGTTTTTGGCGTGGTGGGCAAGGACTACCAAATCGTACAGAACACCGATGCCTTTGCCTTTTTTGATGCCATTGTTGGCGGCGGGGACGGCATACTCTACGAGACCGCAGGGGCAATCGGCAACGGAGAACGCATTTTCATAACCGCCAAACTGCCCGGCTACATCCGTGTGGGGAGTGGCGACGATGTGAGCGAAAAATACTTGTTCCTGACTACCTCCCATGATGGCAGCGGCTCAATAACGGCAGCATTTACGCCCGTGAGAGTTGTTTGCCAAAACACCCTGAACGCCGCCCTGCGCTCGATGCAGAACGTGGTACGCATACGCCATACCGCAGGGGCAAAAGAGCGTTTGGAGCAGGCGCACAAGGTCATGGGATTAGCCGATACCCTCGGCAATCAACTCGAGGGCATCTTTAACGGGTGGTCTAAAGTACGCATTGAGGACAAACAGGTTAAAAAACTCATACAGTTGGCTTTATGCCCCAACCCTGAAACCCACGCTTTACTTAAAAAAGGCGCAGACGAGGAGCTTTCTACCGTGTTCAAGAATGCCTGCGACGATGCCTTTGCTTATGCGATGGCGCACGATACCCAACAACTGGACACCACCAAAGGCACGGTGTTCGGGGCGTACAATGCCGTGACGGGCTACTACCAAAACGTCCGCAGTTTCAAATCGGACGAGGACAAACTAAAATCCATCTACTTAGGTGGTACGGCGCAAACAAGGGTGCAGAAAGCCTTTGACCTCTGTACAGGCTTTGCCAAAGAAGGGGCGGCTGCCCTGCACCTGAATTAATAACCATGGCAGCCCCGCAGGGGCTGCCTTAAAAATCTATCCTATGAAAGCACTGAGAAGCATGGACAACGTGGACAAGGGCAAACTCCTTGCCGCCCTGTTCCCTGATAAGGTAGCAGGCATTTTGGACAGCCTTACAGAAGCCTACCACTTCCTGACCCAAAATGAGGATGCCCTGCGCGCCACGTGGTCAAACACGATGTTCCGCTTCGATTTTTGGTACAGGGTGGCAGGCGATGTGGCAACCGTTGTAAACCGTTACGGGGCACGGCTTGGCAAAAGCAGCAGCCTGTTTGCCGACCAATTGTTCGACCATTACAATGCACTCTATACTATCGACTGCATTGCAAAGCAGGCGCAAAGCCTGCCCGACCTGCCCGAGAACCAGGCCTATAAACTGGGCGTGCGCCTGTTGTTTGACCATTACATCGTCGCGCCCTGATTTCTTTCAAAATCCACATAGTAAACCTAAAAAGTATATGTTATGGCCATGACTAATTTTTTCAGCCAGATAGCCGCCATTGACTTCAAAGGCAACCTGAACCTGACCCTGAAAAAGGACGGGGACAGCCTGACGGTCTCGGTGCTGCTGCAAAACGATGCCTGCGGAGACAATGCTAAAAACCACATCCCACCCCTTATTCTTAAGGGGTCGCCCAAAGAACTCGGCGAGGGTTTTTTCCCCGCCATAGCCGAACCTGTACAAACCACCTCGCAGTTGCTTGTCAATATGGAGCAGTTCCGCAAAGGGCAGGAAGCCGCTAAAAAGAACGCTGCTTCGGAGCAAAAGAAAACAGGTACCCAAACCAAGCCCACAGCGGAAAACACCGACCCCAAAGAGAAAAAGTACCTTACCGCTATGGGGCAGGTGGATGCCCTCGAAGCCGAAGGCAAGTTCCGTGAAGCGTGGGTAAAAGTGCCGCAGCCGACCGACTACCCCGATAAAGCCGAAGCACTGCGCAGCCGCAGGGCAGCCCTTTCGGCAAAGTTCAGCCCCGACCTGTTTGGTGCCGAGCCTGCTGCAACGATTGTTGAACCTAATACCGACGATGATGCTACTGACCAAGATGATGCCGAGGGTATTCCTTATGAAGGAGAAGGGGAATGAGATTCCCCTTGCCGACCCTGACCCGAACTGGAGCGTGGATGCCGTGATGCAATTCTATGCGAACGCCTACCCGATACTGACCACCGCCACCCTGAGCGGCCCCGAGATACAGAACGATACCGTGCAGTACCGCTTTGAAAGCACGATGGGTACAAAAGGATAATTAAACTAAAAATTATGGACTATGCCACACTTGTTGTCGGGGCAGCTGCGCCTGCCCCAAAACCCGCGGCAAAAGCTGCTGCACAAAAATGCAGGGCAATTCCTGCTTTCGCTAAAACGCAGGAAGGACACTGCCGAGGTGTTGTCCGACCGCCTGCAAGCCGCCCCTGCTGGGCTGCTACCTATGGTTTTCTAAAGACCCGCTTCCTGCCCCATTACACGGGGCTGCCGCAAGTGGCGGCGCAGGAAAAAGAGCCGTTCTATGCTGCAATGGATTTATTGTGCAGCCACTACGGTATTGCACCGGTCGATATCCGCTCCCTCGCCTACCCTTACGGCAGGGCGGTTGCCCTGCACGAGGTGCGCAGGCTGCTCAAAGGGCGGTTCAGGTATGGTATCGATGTCATGTGGGAAGCCGACACCGATGGGCTGTTTGCCCTGCACGCTACGGAATACTGCAACACCCGCAACACCCTGTATTACATCCCTGTCGTACCGCTGCACTGCCTGCTGCAAGAACGCAGGAAAAAAAGGGCGGCACAGCTGTTACTCTACACGGTGTGCTACCTCTACCATAAGGCAGGCATCCCCTACTACAGGGACGAGGGTACCTACCTCTATTGGAATTATGAAATGGTCAGCGACTGGGTACGGGACGACCCCGATGGTTGGGAAATCGATAACTACAACGGCTATGTCAGCGAAATCAATACCGCTGTTTGCATTGGCGATACCATGCACCGCAGGATTTGGAATACTAAAAACCTTGAACGCTTCGGGCAGGCGGTTAGTGGATTTGAGCCATGCGATAACTTCGCAAAGGAATGCCTTGCTATCGCCAAAGCCACCCTTACGCTGTGGCAGGACTACCCCAAAGCCCACCTCTACCGCCATGCCGACGAAAGTTGCTGCCCGACCCCGAGGAGGGGTACGAGGACAACGACTGCGTGACGATGGACAAGTACGTCGGCTTTTGCGCTACGACAAGCGGAGGACTGTACGACAGCCTTGAACAGGCTATTAACGGGGAGTTCGGCGAATGCACCGCGTTACAGGAGCCTGTACTGCACCGCTGCTTTGACGGAAGGGTGCAGGAGAACGACAGCCTTGACTACGAATGCCGGCTGTTCGGTATACTGGACGATGTATGTTACCTTTTAAACAATCCCGACGATGGAAACCACTGACACTGCCACCCTCTACCACCCCGCCGCCGCCCTTGTGGTCTTCACGCCCGAGGGCAGCGGCAACCCCTATATCGAATACTATGATATGGACGAAAGCGGCTGCCCCGTAAACCCGCACCCCCTCACGGTACGGGAAGCTCAAAGCCTTGCCAAAGCCCTCGACACCAGGGGTGAAGGCGCAAAAGCGTTCCTGAAACCCGCAGGGCTGCTGCCCCCGTCGGTGCTGCACATCAACCCATCCGACAACGGCAGCGTGGTATGGTACACTAAAGCGCAGCAATTTTTTATGCATTTTGCACAAAACCTCCATTTGGATAGCGGGGCAGTCGCCCTGCCTGCCCTTGTGTGGAAAGCCGACCGCAAAAGGCTCTACCTCTATGCCCTGACCCGCAAAACCAAGCCCGATGCCGCTACCCCGCTGTATGTTGCACCCGTACTCAACGCCTACCGCGACGGGGCGATATGCATGGGCAACGTGGATGTGAACATTAAAAGCGCGGCAAGTTTGGAAGATTTTACCGCCGCTTGGCAGGCGTATTTCTTCGGGAGCTATTTTAGCCACCTTATCGGGGGCAACAACCCCGTAGAGGGCAACCTTTTGAGCCTGTACAGGCAGCTGATGGAAAGCGGTGCGCCCTTCCCTGTGGCACAGTTAGTAAAGACCCGTTTAACCCTTAACGACCTTTTATGATGGAAAACTTAAAAAATAAAGCGCACTTTTTAGCCCCTGAAGTACTGAACCCGACCAATCCTGTCAGGGTATGCCTTATCGGGGCAGGCGGCACAGGCTCGCAGGTGCTGACCGCACTGGCACGGATGTCGCACAGCCTAAGCGCCCTCGGGCATGCAGGGTTCGAGGTCAGCCTGTGGGATGACGATACGGTTACCAAAGCCAATATGGGCAGGCAGCTCTTCGCACCAAGCGAAGTGGGCTTATATAAGGCAACTGCCCTAATAACCCGCATCAACCGTTTTTTTGGTACGGGATGGAAAGCGGTACTTACACCCTTTAACGCGAAGACCGCTAGAGGGTGTGCTGCATTTTATATCTCCTGCGTCGATACCGCGGCAGCGCGCTTCGGGATTGCCGAAGTACTGGGCGGCTTGCAGGCGAACAGGCACTCGGGTGATGTGCCGCGCTACTGGATGGATTACGGGAACGCGAAAGCCACAGGGCAGGTTGTACTTTCCACCATCGGGAATGTGAAACAGCCCGTTTCTGAAAAATTCACTACCGTCGGGCAGTTGCCCTTTGTTACGGAGGAATTTAGGGAACTGCTGCTGCAAGCCGATGACGGCGGACTGCCGAGCTGCTCCCTTGCCGATGCCCTTGACAAGCAGGACTTGTTCATCAATGCGACCCTCGCCCAACTCGGGGGGGCATTGTTGTGGCAGTTGTTCCGCAAGGGCTACACCACGCATAGGGGCTGCTTTCTGAATCTGGAAAATTTCAGGGTACAGCCCCTGCCGCTGTAAAGCCCGGCGCGGCGCATTCCTGGCCGGAATGCGCCGCGCCTGCGCCTGCCAAAATCTTCGCTACTTACACTACCCCTGCTAAATTAAGCCTGCCATACCTATAGCCTCTGATAGCTTAGCAAATCATTGTACAGGGCGAATTCTTATTCCGCGCGCGCTATTTTTTTTGGGTGCGTGTCTAACGGATGTCGTTATGCCTGTAAATAATACAGTACTATTCCGGCTTGGTATAAAATATAGGCCTGTTGGTATAAAAACACAGGATGGAACTTATTTTATGCCGTTTTTTGTTGTATGTCAATTACTTGCCCGCAAGCCTGTGTTATGAGACTGAACTATAAAGCTACCCATCATTTAAAAGAAATCTTCTATATCACTGCTGTATGGGTCGTAATTGCCATGGCATATATTTACGCCAAATTCGATGATATCCCCGACAGGGTGCTGGCTGAGATCTACCCCCACCAGTCCGCCCTGACCAAACAGTGGCTCTATGAGATCACTTTTATGATCTCCCTTACCATTGGCCTTTCACTGGGCACGCTGCATACCTTTTTTTATTCCCGCCTGGCGCGCTCAAAAAGCATGCTTTTTAATATTGTCCTACGCGCCTTCGCTATCTTTGTCCTATCCGTCCTGGCCTTGATCATTATTACCAATATCTATAGGCGTAACCCGGAACACATTCTTGCAGACCTCTCCGAAATGGCACAAAGCAACTTTGTCATAAACACCTTTATATCAATTGTAATTACTGAAAACTTCATAGGGTTCTTTATCCTCCTGCGACGCAATCTCGGATCAAAATTCTTATTGAACATGATCATAAATACCTATCGTAACCCAAAAGAGGAAGACCGGGTCTTTATGTTTCTGGACATGGCCGATTCAACCCTCACAGCGAAAGATATGGGGCATTCGAAATTTAGCCGGTATATTCAGGACTGTTTCTATGACCTGTCGGACATCGTCTTGGAACACCATGGCGAGATTTACCAGTTCGTTGGCGATGAAGCGGTTATTACCTGGAAAGTTTCCCCATCTTTCAATTATAGTAAGTGTATTGACCTTTTCTTTTCCTACCAGCGCCATCTGTACAAAAATAAGGGACGCTACAGGCAACACTATGGCCATCAACCGGTATTTAGGGCCGCGCTGCATAAGGGGCTGGTTTCTACGGCTTTGGTGGGAGATTACAAAAAAGAAATTGCGTACCACGGGGACGTGCTTAACCTCTGTGCAAGGCTGCAGGCAGCCTGCAGTACGAACAATGCCAACCTTTTGGTATCCGAAGAATTCTTTGATTCCTGCCAGGGTTGCGAAGCCTATATCTCCGAACCGGTACTGTTACGGGAATTAAAGGGAATCAATACCCTATGCAAGGCACTATTCCTCCGGGAACGCACCCCTTCAACGGATACCCCGGTTGGGGTTACGATATGATTTTTTTTACAAAAACCTTTTTATGAATGAAAAATACGGCCCTTTTAAATGCGGTTATAGAAAATGCCATTGATGGCATCATAACCATCAGCGAGCGCGGTATCGTCGAATCCATAAATCCTGCTGCCTGCGCCCTCTTTGCCTATAGGCCCCGCGAGGTAATCGGCAGGAATATTTCCGTACTGATGCCCGCCCCCGACAAGGATGATCACGACAGTTATATAGAAAACTACAAGCGGACCGGGCGTGGCCATATAATCGGTTTCGGGCGCGATGTAGTGGGAAAACGAAAAGACGGGACTGTATTTCCGTTCCGCCTGGGGGTAAGCGAAGTCAGGTTTGAAAACGTCCGGATGTTTGCCGGTTTTATCCACGACCTGAGTCATCAGAAGGAAGCAGAGAACCGCCTTAAGGAGTATACCCTGCACCTGGAAGATTTAGTCAAAGAACGCACGGCAACCCTTAATGAAACCATAGAGGCGCTGACGCAAACTAAAGAAGACCTGAGTGAATCGCTGAAAAAAGAAAAAGAACTCGGGAAACTCAAAAGCCGCCTGCTGTCCATGGCTTCACACGAATTCCGTACCCCATTAAGCGCCGTGAACCTTTCGGTATCCCTGCTGGACCGGTATACCGAGTCTTTACATAACGGAAATATTACCAGGCATATCCATAAAATAAAGAAGGCGGTAACCAACCTGACCACTATCCTGGATGATTTTCTACATGTAGAAAAAGCGGAAGCCGGGAAAATTGCAGTCAGCCGCTCTTATTTCGACCTGAAACTGTTCGCGCTCGAAATTATGGAAGAAATGCAGCTGCTGGCCAAACCGGGGCAGCAAATTATACATTCCCATTCCGGATCAGATAATACAGTACGGCTGGATTTCAATCTTTTAAAGAACAGCATGATCAATTTGGTATCCAACGCGACCAAGTACTCCGCAGAAGATACCATGATACATGTTACAACCTGCACGGACACCGGTAACGGCACCTGTACCCTGACCATTGAGGACCAAGGCATTGGCATCCCCCATGACGAGCAAAAACACCTCTTCGAGGCTTTTTTCAGGGCACAGAACACCGGAAATACCCCCGGTACCGGGTTGGGGCTGAATATCGTAGCGCGGTATGTGAAGCTTATGGGAGGCGATATCGCTTTTAAAAGCCAGGAGAATATCGGATCTATTTTTACAATAACACTACCCACAACATGACAAAAATACTTGTAATAGAAGACAATGATTATATTGGGGAGAACATCGTGGAGATACTGGAACTCTCCGGCTTTACCGCGTTTTGGGCCACCAATGGGAACACGGGGATTGAACTTGCCCTCCAGCATACGCCGGATCTGATCCTTTGTGACATCATGATGCCACAGGCCGACGGATATACGGTTTTGGAAACCCTCAGCAGCCATCCCCAGTTACGTGCCATACCCTTTATTTTCCTCACCGCAAAAGCCGAAAGGTCAGACATCCGAAGAGGTATGAAACTTGGCGCGGACGATTATCTTACCAAGCCTTTTGACGATGTGGAATTGCTGAGAGCCGTAGAAAGCCGGCTAAAAAGAAAAGAGGTGCACCAGCTGTTCTACGGAAAAACGCCACAGCACCTCAACGCCCTGCTTTCACAGGGCAATGGGATGGCCACCCTAAAGAGCCTGATGCGGGATCGGGACGCAAGGTTATTTAAGAAGAATCAGGTCATACACCATGAGGGGGACCGGGTTATTGGCATCTATTTCATCATGGAGGGAAAAGTCAAGACCGTAAAGGTAACCGAAAATGGGCATGAGCTCATTACCGGTATGTATAAAGCCGATGATTACCTCGACCTGAACATTATCCTCTCTAAGGATACCTACAAAGATACCTCTATTGTCATGGAGGATACCACACTGAGCTTTCTGCCGGGTGAACAGCTTGATAAATTACTGTTCATGTATCCTGATGTGGGGGCTAAGTTCATTAAAATCCTGACCGACAACATACAGGAAAAAGAGCTACGCCTCATCCAGGTGGCCTACCTCTCGGTACGCAAACGGGTTGCCGAGACCCTTATAAAATTACTTGAGCACCATAGCCCGGATGGAATCAGCATCAAAATCAGCCGTGAAGACCTTGCCTCTTTGTGCGGGACGGTAGCCGAGACCGTCAGCAGGACTTTATCAGATTTTAAAGATGAGGGTATCCTTGAGAAAAGTGGCAGCAACCTTAGCGTAATGGATATTTCCAGGCTAAAGAAAGTCAGGAATTAAAGATACTTCATAGTTCCGTCGCCCCTTCGCGAAGACAGGCTAAAGGGACAGCTTCGGCCGTATGGCAGTACGCAAAGGTGTGGCCTGAACAATATACAGTTGCTGGTTAACACCGTCCTTAGCCCATTCAAATCCCATCGCCTGTCCGCAATGCGCTGCAATGCGCTGTGCCAATTGTGCCAATTGTCCTGCCTCAGTATCTTCCAAAATAAAACGCTCGCGCAGTTCCCTTGGCGTAACCGTACTATAGGTGGAATTAGTCCCTGCGGGTATGTCGCTATAGACTACCATCGTGTTTTTGCTACCCAACTTTTTTTGCAGGACTGCTTCTTTTAGTATCGATGAATTTGGGTTGCTGACCAGGTATTCATCAAAGGTTACCCTGCCCCCGGCTGTCGCCAGACCAAGGCCCCATGTGCCTGCAAGATAAACTACGCTCCCAAAGCCGGGTTGTGGCAGGCCGGTACATCCCGTCCCCGAACAGGCCAGGTCGGCACGGACCATCTGCTGGATGCAAACCGAAAGGTAGGCACTGTCGTGCGGCAGGCTATGATCCCCCCTGTATTTTATCGCCCTTTCATTATATAAAGAGGCAAAACAGCGTTTAACGGCATACATCAGGGCAATCTCACCCCGGATGTTGAGATACGAATCGTTTTGTCCCTGAAAATTCATTATGCCCGACACTTCTGAAGCAATACTGCTCCGTACCGCCACTTCCTGTTCATTTTTCTGAAATATCGCGTAGTAGGTGCCGATGACCGGCAATTCCAAATCGCGTGGGAATTTTCCGTTCATGATCAATTTCCTTGCCTGGGCAGCTACTTCGGACAAGTTACTGAAGTTCTCCCTGTCCACTGCTTTGTCCAATGTAGCTAACGGGCCGGCTAATTCATTGGCGCTTATATACCTCCGGAAGGCTCCTGCCGTGATAAAAAAACCATGAGGCACCTGTATGCCCCCGTTCCTTAATTTGCTGGATAGCTCACCTAAAATGGCATTTTTATGCCCCACCTGACCGATATCGCCCAGATCTGTCTCACTGACTATTTTTATGAATTGTTCCATCGGTTTCAGTCACTATTATAATTAGCGAACGAAGTTATACCGACAGGCCGGTCAAAATAATGATTAACGTCAAATTCTAAAATATTATGGACTAAACACTGTCAAGTCCCCGCCGGCAAGGTGGTCAGGCATCAAAAATGACAAAAGTCAAAATTTCAAAATTAGTTAAGTCAGTAATCATGATGGAGGTCATGTCTTACAAAAATACTTGTTCGGAGATTTGCAATGATCATCAAACCTATTGATTATGAGCTACAATCAAATACCTCTGAGCTTTCAGGAGCTGTTGGATACAGAACTGCAAAACCTAATGAGTACAGAATCGGCATTGATGCTATGCCTGTCCGGCTGGAAGGGTGCGGGACTTTCAAAAGCACTGGACCAGCTGCTCCGCGACTACCTTGACCTGGTTAAAACACATAATGAGAAACTGAACAGGCTTTGGGAGGGGGAAGAACGTAAACTGACTACTTTCAAAAATGACGTTACCTTACAATTGATAGAGGATAGTAAGTCAATGCTTGACCGATGTACCGACACGGAAATCAGGGAAGCCTGCCTGCTTTCCGGCATCCAAAAAATCAACCACCTCAAAATAAGCGGCCTCGACACGGCTTCGATAATTGCCCAACGGCTTAACCTGTCGCACCCCGCCTTGGTTTTGCACCATATGGCCGGGGATGAGAAAGATTTTGAAAAGAGCTTCCTGCATTTGAGCAGGGATATTCATAACAATAAAGCGTGAGCGTCCCGAAATAATAACCTCTAAATAATATATTATGATACCAAAAAGCATGAAAGCAGCGGTGGTACGCGATTTTGGCCAGCCGCTTCATATTGAAGAACGCCCGGTTAAAAGGCCGGGGCAAAACCAGGTCCTGGTTAAGGTAATGGCCTGTGGCGTATGCCATACCGACCTGCATGCCATCCAGGGCGACTGGCCGGTAAAACCAAAAATGCCGCTCATCCCAGGCCATGAAGGTGTAGGCTATGTGGTAGCCGTTGGCCCTAATGTCCATAATATTAAGGAAGGTGACGCTGTGGGGGTGCCCTGGCTCTATAGTGCCTGCGGGGGGTGCGAATATTGTATTACCGGCTGGGAAACCCTATGCCATGACCAGCAAAATGGCGGGTACAATGTAGATGGATCCTTCGCGGAATACGTCATTGCCGATGCGCGATACGTAGGACTGCTCCCTGACGGGGTCAACTTTATGGAATTTGCCCCTATCCTTTGTGCCGGTGTTACCGTGTACAAAGGGCTCAAAGAAACCGAGACAAAACCCGGGGAATGGGTGGCCATTTCTGGGATCGGGGGGCTTGGCCACGTAGCCGTGCAGTATGCCAAGGCAATGGGAATGAACGTTGCGGCCATTGACATCTCGGACCAGAAACTGGATCTTGCCCAGAGGCTGGGGGCTGACATTATCATCAATGCCAAAAATATAAACCCCGGTGAATACCTAAAAAAAGAAGTGGGCGGCATGCACGGCGCCCTGATAACTGCTGTTTCTCCCATTGCCTTTAAACAAGGTCTTGAAACCCTCAGGCGGAAAGGCACTATGGCCCTGAACGGGCTGCCGCCTGGCAACTTCGACCTCTCCATCTTTGATATTGTGCTCAACAGGATTACCATCAGGGGCTCGATAGTCGGTACCCGTAAGGACCTCCAGGAAGCGATACAATTCGCTGTGGACGGCAAAGTAAAAGCCAATATTACAACCGCACCCCTGGAGCAGGTCAACGAGGTTTTTGAAGATATGAAGCAAGGGCAAATTGACGGCCGTGTTGTATTAGACATCACCGGTAACTACAGCGGGACAAGAGTGCAGCTATAATCTTAAAGAATAAACTAAAAATAAAAATATGAAGACACTACCCTTAATCCTATTGACGCTCCTATGCAGCATTTTGCATATACCCGGCGCGATGGCACAGAAAACCTTCCAGCTTGATCCCAAACCTGCTTTAAAAATATCAGGAACCTCTACGCTGCATGACTGGGAAATGACATCGGGATCGGCCAAAGGAAAGTTAGTTGCCACAGAGGCCCAGGGAACCCTGGCCACCATTACTTCCCTTAACGTGGAAATGCCAGCCGAAAGCCTAAAAAGCGGTAAGAAGGCAATGGATAAAAAAGCATACGACGCACTTAAGACTGACAAATACAACGCTGTGAAATTTGAATTGACACAAGCAACAAAAACGGTTGCCGGATGGAACCTTAAAGGCAATTTTACCATCGCAGGGATAACCAAGGAAGTGACCATTACTGTAAAGGAAACATCGGCCGGGGGCCAACATACCTTAAGCGGGCAGTACGGCTTTAAACTTACCGATTATAAAATTACGCCCCCCACTGCCTTAATGGGGACTATAAAAACCGGGGATGCCGTAAAAATTTCATTTACCGTAAGCTTTAAATAAAATCAACATCAAATATTCAACACTATGAAAACTTATTTTTTAACAGCTGTCTTCCTTGTATTATCCGCGCTGGGGCTTGCCCAGGAACAAGCCTATAAAATGGATAATTTCTATGTCCAGACAAAAGAGGCCCGAAACAGGTTTGAGCCTAAAAAAGATTCTGTTACAACGTTTGACAAAGTACGTGTAAACGTAGGCGGGGCCTTTGCGCTTCAATACCAGGCCATAACCCATGAAAACAACGCAACACCCGTGCTGGTGGATGGTGTTAATACCAACCAGCTCTATGATATTGGCAACAATTTTAACCTTGCCACCGCCAACCTCGACCTAAACGTAGCGCTATATGATGGTATAAATCTGCATTTAAGGACCTTCCTCTCATCACGCCACCACAATGAAACCTACGTAAAAGGAGGGTTCCTGCAAATTGACAAGCTCGATTTTGTAGACAAAGGTTTCCTGAAGGACTTTATGAAATATGCATCCATTAAGATAGGGCACGATGAAATAAATTATGGCGATGCACACTTCAGGCGAAGCGACAATGCCAGTACTATGACCAACCCTTTTGTAGGCAACTGGCTGATGGATGCCTATGCTACCATGGTGTTTGCAGAGGTTTATTACCAAAGGGATGGATGGCTGGGCATGGCCGGGATTACCAACGGCAGGCTTAACCAGAATGCCAATGGGGGCACAAGCCCTTCATTATATGCAAAAGTAGGCTATGACAAACAGCTTAACGATGACCTGAGAATACGCCTTACAGGATCGGTATACAATACTGCCGAGACCAAAAGGACGGACTTTTATGATGGTGACAGAGCCGGGTCGAGGTATTATTTCGTTATGGAAAATACCGCTGCAACATCTTCGGCTAACTTCAGGTCCGGCCAGATTGTCCCGGGATTCACCAATAAGCTGACTGCCTTTATGGTAAACCCGTTTATAAAATACAAAGGGCTTGAATTATTTGGTATCTATGAAAATGCCAGTGGACGTACCCTTGCAGAGACCGACAGGAGGACCTACCAGCAATACGCCGCCGAATTGTTATACCGATTTGGAAACGACGAGAACCTTTATTTCGGCGGAAGATATAATGGCGTAATCGGCGAAACAGCTGCGGGTGAAGACATCGATGTTACCCGTTTTAATGTTGGCGGGGGCTGGTTCATGACAAAGAACATCCTTGTGAAGCTGGAATATGTAAACCAGAAGTATGATGGCTTTGCTGCCACAAGCATATTTAATGGGGGTAAATTCAATGGATTTGTAGCCGAGGCCGCAATAGCCTTTTAGTTAAAAATACTTTTAATACTCCATATATGGGCAGGCTTATTTATTTCCTACTTATTTATAATCTGTTTTGCCAGGAGGACCCTACGGAAAACATGATCATTTCCAAACAGGTATTTACCATTGAAGGGGGTACTTCATTGGGAAATTTTACCTGCACTTATGCCATGTCACAGAAAGATACTTTGTTAGCTTACGACAGCCGCATATCCGATAAGGCTGTCACATACAGCATTCCTTCTGATAAGTTCGCTTGTGGCAACTTTCTGCTTAACGGGGATTTTAGGAAGACAATCAAGGCAAAAGTATATCCTTATATCAACGTGGAGATCTCAGGATTCCGTAAAACAAATAGCAGCTTCACCTGTGACCTAAAGCTAAAGCTGGCGGGGAAAGAGAAGGTTTATATGAATACCCCTTTAAAAAAAGAGGGGCAAACCATTACAGGTGACTTAATGGTCCGTTTCTCCGACTTTGATCTTATTGCCCCAAAAAAAATGGGTGGCCTTGTCAAAGTCCGGGAAAATATAAAGATCTCCATTGAGCTGACAACATTGAATTGAGTTTTAGTTATGTTAGTTTTCCAGCCAAGCCAAGCATCTGTCTCGGCTTGGTTTTTTTTATAAAATTAATACGCTAGTCACAAACTCGTATTTCCATCGAATCCTATCACTATTACAGAGATTCCGAGGTGCTTTGCCGACTTAATACGTTGTGGTTAACGACGGATTCGCATAATTTCCGGTTGCCCTATTTTACAATAAAATATCCGGATTCTCATCCACTTCCCCGATGCACAGTAAATAAAGGCACTTAATTATGGCATCTCCGGAAACTAACGACCAGGTTGTAATGCTATTTAAGCCTGCCGGGGCAAATTCAAGTGATGCAGTAGCACTTTTCCTAACGTAAAATCAATATAAAAAACCACTGGCGATCGGTCGACAGTAGCTAATTGTGTAATAGGCAATGGCTATACTGACAGTAGCAACTTCTATCTGAATAGTGTTATTTGCTTATAATTACTGCTACTTGTTCTTTTTCAGTAAAGTGAAAGGATTGAACGACACGCCTACATTAAAATAAAAGGGAGCGTCCGAGTTCTAATCCCTAAACAGCTTATAAATGCTTCATGCGAGTAACTGCTCGGGTATAGCAGGAAACTGTGAAGAGTATAGTATCCGAGTTTCTAAAATCGAATAGCGGTTGTAGGCACCAGTTGGTATAAGAACGGGGGGAATTGGTATAATTTCCAAAACCAGCCTTATAAAAACGGGTATTTTGGCACTCATAATGACCAGAGTACCCAATTATGAGCAAAAAAATCATCACACTTCTTCTTATTGCTGTATGCTGCCAGCTCTATGCACAGGAAACCTGGCAGCTCAGGCAATGCATCGAATACGGCCTTGAACACAACCGTAACAATGCGATTTATGCCAATCAGAAACGCGCCGCCGACGAGCGCGCGCGGGAAGCGCTGGCCGACTACCTGCCGCGCATCAGCCTGACCTCCACGCTCGACAACAATCTCAAGCTGCAGCAAACCGTGATACCGGCAGGGATATTCGGTGACCAGGACCTAAGGGTCAGCCTTACCAAGAAATTTGCCAGCAATGCCACGGCGCAGGTAGACCAGGTACTCTACGACCAGGCACTCCTTACCGGGCTTAGGGCGAACAAATACAACCGGCAGCAGGCAGCACTCAACCTCCAGCAATCCCGGGAGGCCATCATATACAACATTACCGCCGCCTACCTGGACATCTTTGTGTACCGTCAGCAGCTGGAACTCCTCCACTACAACCTTGAAACCTACCAAGGGCAGATAAATGTGCTCCAATTACAGGTGGACAAGGGCGTAACGCTACAAAAAGACCTGGATAAGGTACAGGTGGATTATAACAACACCCGCTCCCAGCAGCGTGTAGCCCAAAGCAACCTGGAACTGGCGCACAATGAGCTTAAATTCGAAATGGGCTACCCTTTCGATACCCCCTTAAAGGTGGATACCGCTGCACCGGCAAACCCTGCTATAGAAAAGGATGTGGCATTCTCCCCCGAAGCCCGTATCGATTACCGCCTGGCTGCGCTGGATGTGCGGTTGAAGTAACTACAACAAAAGAGCATCCGTGCCGGGGCACTCCCTACACTTTCTGCCTACGCACGTTATGGGGCCGTGGGGTTTGGCGACCACCTGGACCAGGCCTACCGCGATCTCAACCCTTTTTCGGCCGTAGGCCTAAAGCTGACCATACCACTGCTGGACTTTTACAGGCGCAACGCCCGCTACCGCCAGGCAGAGGTGGAGCGCCTCAATGCCGAGGAAAACCTTACCCTTTCCGAAGGGCGCTACAGGATGGAATTTGACAACGCACAGGCCAAACTCCTGCAGGCGCAGTCCAATGTGGAGAACGACCAGCGCAACGTTACCCTTGCCCAGTCGGTGCTTACCGTTACCGACCTGCAGTTTAAAAAGGGAACGACCGACCTGACCGACTGGCTCACGACACAAAACGCCTTGAAGCAGTCCCAGAACAGTTACCTCAGTTCACTCTATACCTATTACCTGGCGCGCATTGACCTTGAAAAAGCTGCCGGCACATTGCAAAATTTTTACAATTCATTATAAGCACCATGAAAAAGAAAGTACTGCTTGTCCTGATGGTAATTGGCCTTACGGCACTTATAGTTATCCGGCTGGCTTCCAACAAGAATACCATAGACAAACGCAACCAACCGGGAACTGAAGTGGCCAAAGGCATCCCGGTAACCGTGGCAACTGCCGTTGAAGAAACCCTAAGCACCGAACTGGTAAAAACCGGTACACTGGCGCCCTTCCGCCAGGCCACCGTACTTGCAACGGCCAGCGGAAAATTGCTGCGCCTGGATTTTGAGCTGGGTACCCCGGTACAGGAAGGGCAGCTGCTGGGGCGTATTGATACGCAACTTTTGCAGCTTGACCTTGAAAAATCGGAATCTGCCGCCCAAAAGCTCAGGCGTGACCTGCAGACGTACAGTGAACTCCTGGAAGGCAACGCCGCAACCCGCGAAAAGGTTGAGGAGGTCCGCCAAAACTACAACGAGGCGGCCAACCGCTCCTCTCAGCTGCGCCGTCAGATAGCTGATGCTTCCCTGAAGGCTCCCATTAGTGGTGTTATTGCCTCAAGGCCGGTAGAGCAGGGTGTCTTTGTCGCCTCCGGAAGCGAGGTGGCGGCCATTGTCAACCTCTCCCGTGTCAAGGTAACTGTAAACCTGACCGAGGCGGAAGTGTACCAGGTTAGCGCGGGCCAAAAAATACTGCTGCAAACTGACGTTTACCCCGGCAGGGAGTGGCAGGGCACCCTATCGTACATCAGCCCGCAGGCCGACGCAGCACACAATTACGCTGTAGAGATCTCCGCCGAAAACAACCGGGAGGCCCCACTGCGCTCCGGCACGTTCGTCAGGGTGGATTTCGCCGGAAGAGCGCCGCAAAAAATGCTGCTCATCCCAAGGGAAGCACTCCTGGAATCCACGCGTGATGCCTCGGTATATGTAATCCAGGCCGGCAAAGCGGTGCTGCGCCCCGTAAAGGCAGGCTCCGATTATGGCGGCCGCGTAGCCATAATCGAAGGGCTTAAGCCGGGCGAGCAGGTCGTGACCTCGGGGCAGATCAATCTGCAAAGCGGAACGCCGGTAACCATCTCAAAATAATTTAAGCCATGTCTATAACCGAAATTGCCATAAAGCGGCCCTTGCTGCTCATTGTAATCTTTACCGTGCTGGTGCTCTTCGGGGTGCAGTGCTACCTGAGCCTCAACTACAACCTGCTGCCCAAAATCGAGGTACCCACCGTATCGGTAAGCACCCTGTATCCCGGGGCTTCCGCCTCGGAAGTCCAGGTATCGGTAACCAAAAAGCTGGAGGATGCCTTTGCGGCTGTGGAAGGCCTTGACCAGATGAATTCCACTTCCCAGGAAAGCGTCTCGCAAATTACCCTCCAGTTTAAAAGCGGCACCAACCTCGAAGAGGCGGAGCGCGCCGTGCAGCGTAAGGCCGACCAGGCCCTGAATGACCTGCCCGATACTTCCGAGAGGCCCCAGGTGAATAAGGTCAACCTGGAAGAAACCCCCGTGATAAAAGCCGGGGTAACCGCCGCCATGCCCCCAAGGGAACTTTATGATTTTGTGGATACCCAGCTGCGCCCCCTGTTGCAAAACGTGGCAGGTGTGGGGCAGGTAATTATTATCGGTGGCGACCAGCGCGAGGTTCAGGTGCAGATCAACCGGGAACGCCTTCAGCAATACGGGCTTTCCCTCTCGCAGGTAACACAGGCGGTAAACAATGCCAACCTCTCCTTCCCTGCCGGCAGCATAGAAACACCCTCCCGACAGCTTTCCATACGTTACGATGCCAACCTGAAGTCCCTGGAAGAATTGCGCCGCCTCGCGGTGGCTACGGGAAAAGACGGCAGTATGATTTACCTTTCCGATGTGGCTGAGGTTGCCGATGGGACGGCAAAGACGACGGCGATCAACCACATTAACGGCATCCCATCCATAGGGATACAGATCATAAAGCAAAACGATGCCAACGCTGTTGATGTAAGCCACCTGGTCAAACAGGCGCTACAGTCTATGGAAAGCCAATATGGCGCGCGTAAACTGCACTTTGCCATCTCTTCGGACCAGAGCGTCTATACCCTGGAATCGGCCGATGCGGTAATGCACGACCTGGTACTGGCGGTAGCCATCGTGGGGATTGTAATGCTGGCCTTCCTCCACAGCCTGCGCAGTTCGCTGTTTGTACTGGTAGCACTCCCCTCGTCGATCATACCTACCTTCATCGCGATGTACCTCCTGGGTTTTTCCCTTAACCTGATGACCCTTATGGCCATGTCACTGGTCGTTGGGATATTGGTCGATGACTCTATTGTGGTGCTTGAGAATATTTACCGGCACCTGGAAATGGGTACCGATAAACGAACCGCTGCCCTACAGGGCCGTAACGAGATCGGCTTTACCGCACTGGCCATAACCCTTGTGGATGTCGTGGTATTCCTGCCCCTGGCCCTGGCCGGGGGAATGATCGGCTCCATCCTCCGGGAATTCTCCCTGGTCGTGGTGATCTCGACCCTGATGAGCCTGTTTGTATCCTTTACCATCACTCCCCTATTGGCAAGCCGCTTTGGGCGTGTGGAACACCTGGACAAGGCAACCCTGTGGGGACGCGCAAACCTGGGCTTTGAGCAGTTCCTGGACCGCACTAAAGAAGATTACGGCACACTGCTGAAAATCGCGTTGGGCAAAAAAAGGTGGGTGCTCTCAGCCACACTACTGCTCCTTATCGGTTCCATTGCCCTGGTGCCTACAGGATTTATTGGGGCGGCGTTCATACCGGCTACCGACCAGGGCGACCTGGTGATCAACCTCGAACTGGAGCCTACCGCACCAATTTACCGTACCAACCTGATGGCCCAGAAAGCCGAAAAGATACTGCTGTCCCAACCCCAGGTAAAGCAGGCTTTTTCCAGTATCGGTTTTGTAAGTGGCAGCGTCTCGGGAGCCGCCTCTAATGCCAACCTGGCGGAGATAACCATAACCCTGGTCGACAAAAAGCAGCGTGACCAAAGTGCCGAAGAATTCGGTATTGCCATGCAGCGCAGGCTGAGCAGTGTGCTACCGGGGGTGAAGATAACCGCTTCCGCCATATCCATAACGGGAAATGTCAACAGTGCCCCGGTACAGATCGCCATTAAGGGTACGGATATAACACAGGTACGACAGGTCGCGGAAGCCTACAGGAGTGTTGTCGCCTCCATACCGGGCACTACATTTGTAAAGCTTTCCGTAAAGGACCCTAAGCCCGAGGTAGCGATACAGCTCGACCGTGAGAAAATGGCGCTCCTGGGGCTCAACGCCGCACAGGTGGGTGCTACCCTGCAAAATGCGTTCAGCGGCAGTGACCAGAGTCTATTCCGCGAGGGAGGCAATGAATACGACATACTGGTGCGCCTGGACCATTATAACCGTTCCGATATAAGTAACGTACGCAACATGCCTTTTGTGAACACGCTGGGACAAACGGTAACACTGGGACAATTTGCAACAGTGGGCGAAGTGCTGGGTGAGACCACCCTGCAGCGTATCAACAGGCTAAACGCCATCACCGTGCAGGCCAATGTTGCCGGCCGGCCTTCCGGTACCGTTACCGATGAAATCAGGGCCAAAGCCGCCTCGGTCAAAATTCCCGAGGGCATCGCCGTCAGCTACCTTGGGGACGCCAAGAACCAGGGTGATGCCTTTGGAAGCCTGGGCCTGGCACTGCTTACCGCCATCATCCTGGTTTACCTGATCATGGTGGCGCTGTATGAGAATGCGGTGTACCCCTTTGTCGTGCTTTTTTCAATCCCCGTGGCGCTCGTGGGTGCCCTCCTTGCACTGGCCCTGACCATGGAAACCCTGAACATATTTACAATCATAGGGATGATCATGCTCATGGGGCTCGTATCCAAGAATGCAATACTGATTGTCGATTTCACCAACCACCTGCGGGATGAAGGGCATAGCGTTCGCCAGGCTTTAGTGGAGGCCGGTAAAGAACGTTTACGCCCGATCCTGATGACCACACTCGCCATGATACTTGGCATGCTCCCCATCGCCATTGCCACCGGTGCCGGCTCTGAAATTAAGAACGGCATGGCATGGGTAATTATCGGCGGGCTCACAAGTTCAATGGTGCTTACCTTATTTGTGGTGCCCAGCATGTACCTGATCATCGACAACCTGCTCACGGCACTAAAACGCCCTAAACCCTGACCCCTTTTACCGTCCTCTATAGAAAGGGAAAGCCAGCCGATAACGGCTGGCTTTCCTGATTTAAAGCGGCTCCCACCTTACGGTTCCGGGTTGAGCGCACCGCCGGTGTATTTGCTGAAAAACTCTTTCTTGTAGACCTCCCCTAACGGGATCTCCGATTCGCCAAGATAAATGGTATGGTGGTCAAAGGAATCGATATAATCCCTGTTGATCAGGTAGGATTTACTTACGCGCATAAAAATATGCTGTGCTATTTTCTGGTGGATGTTCTTCAGGTTCATCGCTGTGATCAGCTTTTGCGTTCTGGTATGGATTACCACATAATCTTTTAAACCCTCGATGTAACGGATGTCGGCATAGGGGATCCGGTGGAAGCGGCGCTCGGATTTAATGACAAGGTAATCCTCACTGTTGCCCTCAACAGTGATTTTTTCGGTAGCTTCGGAAAGCAGCCCTGCATAAGTTGCCGCTTTTTTTATCGTCCGCTCCAGCCTGCCTTTCTCCACCGGCTTCAAAAGGTAATCGATCGCATCCAGCTCATAGCTCCTGAGCGCGTATTGCGGATAGGCAGTAGTGAAAACAATAAGGCTTTCACCGGAAACCTGGGCAGCAAATTCCAGGCCGTTGACCATCGGCATTTCAATATCCAGGAACATCAGGTCTACACGATGCTCCCTCATATAACCAAGTGCTGCCGGGGCGTTGGAAAAGGTGCCCACGATCTCAAGGTCTGAAACTTCCCGGATAAGGGCCTCCATCTCCGCGCGGGCAAGCGGCTCATCGTCAATAATGATACAATTCATATCGGAATATTTAAAATAACGGTATATTCTTTTTCGGTAGTGCTGATGTCCAGCCTGTACTCCGTGCCATACAGCAGGCTGAGGCGCCTTTTTATATTGGGCAGGCCCAGCCCGCTGCTGCCTTCCCCGGGCGCAACATAGTCAGCACTTCTCGAATTACGGCACGTAAACTCCAGCCGCTCGCCCTTTACCTCCACGCTCATACAGATATAGGAAGGGCTATCACTGATGTCCACACTGTGCTTTACCGCATTTTCGGCAAAAGTGGTAAAAAGGTTAGGGGGTATAAGCAGGGTGCCCAGCAATTTTGGGTCTGCCATAGATGTAATGTTTACCGAGAGATTGTCCCGGCGCAGCTTTTCCAGATCCATGAAGTTGGACAGGAATTTTATTTCAGAACGCAAAGGCGTACCGGGTTCATTATTCTCATAAAGCTGGTAACGCAAAAATTCCGATAGCTTCATGATCACCATAGTTGCCTTTTCCGGGTTGCTGCGCACCAGCGCCTTGATCCCGTTGAGCATATTAAAGAGGAAGTGCGGGTTGATCTGGTTGCGAAGCTCGCTAAGTTCCATCGACAGGGTCAGGTTACTCAGTTCGGTAATCCGCTGGTTATCGGTTTTCCAGCGTTCAAAAAGCGAAAATGCTGTGGTCATCAGTATAATAGGCATCACTATGATGATCCCCTCATAAAATCCGGTATCATCAGCCGCCTGTTGCCGCACTTCGGCTATCCTTAAGGGGTCAAGGTACAGGGTAAGGACGCCGGACATAAGGAACAGGCCCAGGCTGACCAGCAGCAGCAAAAAGAGAAAGTACAGCGCGTACTGCCCACGGAAAAAAAACCGGGGTACCAGTACGTACATATTAATGTAAAACATGGCGATGAAGGAGATGTGCACACACAGCAGCCTTAGTAGCTTTACAGTGCCGCTGTACTCCTTAAGCCAGTTCGAAAAAAAGATAATGCCCAGCAAAATGACCCACAGCAATATATGGCGCAGTACCTTATAACGGGACTCGAAAAGCAGGTCAATCGCCCTTTTATCCCGGATCTGTGGGGTAGCTTGTTGCATTGTGGTAATGGTATTAATGATTCTTTAAAGCAAATATAAGGGATTATCCCACCGGTGCGTTTACTATTATACCAACCACCCTGTTCGTTCTACCAAATTTACCATGCAGCCCGTTTAGTCTAATTTGTAAGGGGTTTGGTATAAATTTTAAATACCGCTTTCAGATAATCCCTTCTTTTGTTACGGGAAGGCCTGGGATATCTATAGGGTACCTTCGGGCATTGCCATGAGAACGAGACGCTTTATGACCATAAATTAACACGACCCTATGAAGATTCTTAAAAAAACACTATTAGCCTGTTGTGCACTTGTGCCCTCTTTAGCAAGTTTCGCCCAAACCGCTACCGACAGAATCCCAAAAAGAGCCATCGCTTATGCAGCGGACAAATTCCCGATTGCCCGTGCCCTGAACATTGAGTTCACGCACACGGCACCCTACAATTTTTCACCGGAGCAGCGCGGCACCGCCATGCCCGATGGGCGCGTAAACGGACTGAACCTGGCGAAAGTAAGCGCTAACATTAACTTTATAAAAAAAAGGAGCTGGATGCTGGGAGCCACCCTAAGTTATAAATACCTTAATTCGGAAGCAGCACTCACCTCCCCCACAACCGGGGAGAAAAGGCTGTTACAGGAAGATTTCCACTATCAGTTTACCACGATTAATTTTATATACTTTACACGCATCTTTAAAAAAACCACCATATTTACCTCCAGCCTGATGCTGGACGGCAGTGATAAGCATTTCGAGAGGTTTAAAGGTATCCTTACCGGAACGATGGTGCTTAAGGCAAATGCAAAAACTAAAATGACCGTCGGCCTGCTGGGGAACATCGACCCTACCGCACAAACCCCCATCATCCCAACCTTTGGCTACGAACATCATTTTAATAATGGGTTCATCATTGACATCAACCTGCCTAAAAGCCTTATGCTGCGTAAAAATGTATTCAGCAATGGAAGGGTTTCCCTGGGTACCGAACTGGACCAGACTTCCTTTTATTTGTATAACCTGGATACAATCGGCCGCAGGTATGAATTCAGGCAGCTCGATATCAATTCCGGGCTCCTGTACGAGCACATGGTGGCCAACTATTTTATCATCACGGCGAAAACCGGGATCAAGCTAAGCCCTAACGGAAGGATCTTTGAAAAAAGTGGCTCATTTGCCGACCCCGTTTTTGAAATTAAAAACGACCCGTCCTTTTACTTTAATTTTGGTGTATCCTTCAATCCGTTTGCTAAATACAAAAAGAGATAACACCCTTTACAACGGTTGCTTCATAAGCCCTCGTAAAATAAATAAGCCCAACACAAGCACATACTATGGAAGGTACCGTTTACCATATCAATGCGGATAAGGCACGCTATTCACTCTACATAAGTGGCGACCTGTTTCTGATTTTCGAGCCCATTGGCCATTGTGAGCTGCTAAGGGGTGATATTATCAGGACGACGCCGGAGCGACTGGGTGAGGCCTCACTCTATAATATATCTACCAACTGCCAGTTTGATGCCTACCTGGAGAATCTTGTTTCCGGGGAACGTGCCGCAAAGCGCGAATGCCTGCTCTAAGTGGCACTACCAACTCATTGCTCTCTTACTACTATACGTTCCTCTAACTGTAAGCCTTAAACTATAGTAAGTACTAATCTTACTATAGTTTAAGGGTGGTTTACTATGAATTCAGGAACTTTGTAATTAATTACTAGTTATGAGCAGCCTTTCAGACTGTACAGTGGTAACCTGAAATTTGAGAATGTGGTTGAAACGCAAGTGAATGCGCTGGGCCAGAAAATCGAATATCCTGACTTTAAAGACGCTAAAGTCAGCATGATGAAAATAACCTTTCTACCGGGAGAAAGTACCGGCTGGCACAAGCATATCATTCCCGTGTTTTCTTATATTTTACAAGGAACACTTACCATCGAGACCGAAGAACATAAAATTATGGAGTTTAAAGAAGGCAGTAGTTTTGCAGAGATGATCAATGTATATCACAATCGAATCAACAAAGGGAAATCCGAAGTAGTTGCTTTTGTTATCTATTTGGGCGGAGATGGTACACCGCTGGCTATCCCTAAAACCTAATACCACCCTTTTTAGAATGTTCAGGCCCCTTTACAAGGGGCTTTTCTATTCACTAGCCACAGTTATGTGTCGTAACTATTGTCCTATATTTATCTTATTAATCACAACATTTGTTATTCACCGCTAAAGACAAGGTGTTTATCTCAATAATTTTGTGAAATTATTTACTTTAACGTAATTTGATGCTATAATAAACTGCAAGTACTATGAAAATAATTACGCTGAACAACCGAAACAAGAAAAAGTTAGTATTCCCTCTCATCCTGGCAGGTTCCTTCTCACTAATGAGCTTCCTTGTTTACAAGGATTATGGTAACCTCCTGGTGTCCGAAAATACATTTGTAACCCCGGCGAACCTGCAGCCGAAAAAGTCCGCGGCTGCGTACACTGTTTCATCAGTGGTGACTGCTGCACAGGCTTTCAAGGCATTGCTTACCACTACTCAAATTGCTACATTACAACATACTTATACTGCCACACTGGGTAGAAAATGGTCAAACCTCCCCTGTGGCTCAGGATGCCGTAATGGTATCCAGTTTTCAACATTAACGGCAGCACAGCTTACCGCAGCAAAAGCGGTTGTCCAGGAAGCATTAGGAAGCGCCGATAATCAGGGTTACAATGTATTTAATCAAATACTATTAGCCGATGATTATCTTAATGCTAATGGTGGTGGCAGTGGCTACGGTGCCGGCCTGTATTTTATATCCTTTTTAAATGAGCCTTCTGCAACGGGTGCCTGGATGCTGCAGGTTGGTGGCCACCATATGGCTTTTAATATTTCGTTCAATAACGGCAATGTAGTGGGGACAACGCCGGTTATGCTGGGTGTGGAACCTAAAACATTTACCACCGGTGGCGTAACCTATAACCCCCTTGCCAACAAGCACGATGCTATGACTGCCATGCTTGCCTCTTTAACAACAGCCCAGTTAAGTGCTGCACACCTTACGCAAACATTTAGCGACTGCCTGATGTCACCGGGGGAAAGCAATAATAACACCAATACAATGCCAGCTGTTAAACAGGGTGTTATATGCAGCGGCTTTTCAACGGCTCAAAAGAACCTTGTGATTGCGGCGATACAAACCTGGACGGCCGATATGGACAGCGAAACTGCGGCGGCTATCCAGGCCGTTTATGAAGGGGATATTGATAATACGTATGTAGCTTATACAGGCAGCGGAACATCCGGTTCGTCCAGCACGTTCCTTACGGCAAATACCAATTATGTGCGTATTGATGGCCCAAGCGCATGGATTGAATTTGTATGCCAGAGCGGTGTGGTGTTTCAGTCACAAATTCACTACCATTCGGTTTGGAGAGACCATGTAAGGGATTATGGTGCCGACCTGACTGCTACCACTTTAGGCACCACCCAAATGGTAAGCAACAATGTTCAGTCCATAAAACTCTACCCTAACCCTTCAACCGAGACCCTTACTATTGAAACCGCTACCGCTTTGGCAGGTGCCAGTATCGAACTTTATGATGCCGTAGGAAGGTTCATTACCTCGGTAAAAAATGCTTCAGGCACTACTGTAAATATTCCGGTAGCAAACCTGGCAGCGGGCAATTACATTGTATGGATAGAGCAAGGCAAGCAGGTTTCTACGGCTAAATTCATTAAAAATTAAGGAATAAGATTTATTAATTTTATAAACTTTGGTAAGGCTTATCTTTACCAAAGTTTTTTGTAAGTATGAGCATTATAAAATTTTTCTTTAGGCTGTTATTGTTATGCGTGTCACTAAATGCTATCGCACACCCTGCACCTAACTCCATACTTATTGTTGATGTAAGAGAATCAGTAATTGATGCCGAGCTGCACCTTCCCATCCCCGAACTGCAACTGGCGGTGCCTTTTAAAATTAGCAATGATGTTACTAACCTGTATAGCGAATTGGAAAAATACGTACAGTCGCATGTAGCCTTCACAGACGCATCAGGCCAATACTGGAAATTACAGGTGCTCACCCTAAATGTAGAAACAACCGGAAACAAAGCCGTTGGAATTACTAATGAAATTGTTGCACAGCTAAGGCTTGTACCACCTCCGGGGGCAGAGGTACGCCATTTTATAATACGTTACGATGCTATTATGGATAAGGTTGTGAACCACAGGGCACTGGTATATGTCCGTCAGGATTGGGAAAAAGGTAGGGTTGACAAAAACCACGAGGAGGTGGGTGTCATCAGTATAAACACCGCAACGATGAAAATCGAACCTCTGACAATTGACCTTAAGGAAGGCAGTAAGTGGACAGGATTTCAGGCGATGATCCGGTTAGGCATGAAGCATATATCGGAGGGGACAGACCATTTATTGTTCCTGCTGGCTTTATTGCTTACCGCGCCGCTATTTTATAATAACAGGCGTTGGGAAGTGCAGCCTGTAATATCACGTTCTATCGTAAAAATTCTCAAAATATCATTTTCGTTCACCATTGGTCATTCACTTACTTTGGCTTTTGCTTCTTTAGGCTGGATCAGGATAGCCAGTCAACCCGTAGAGATTATCATTGCAGCATCTATTATTGTAACGGCCTTCCATGCGCTTAAGCCCATCTTTCCAAACGGGGAAACATTGGTCGCGGCGGCTTTTGGACTGGTACACGGCCTCGCATTTTCAACAGTACTTTACGAAATGCATCTTGCGTCAGGACAATTGTTATTGAGCCTGTTAGGCTTCAACATAGGCATTGAGATAATGCAGATTATTGTAATTTTCCTGATAATGCCATGGCTGCTGTTTTTAAGCCTGTACAGTATCTATAAGACCATCAAAAATATAATTGCAGTTATTGCCATAGCAATGGCGCTTGCCTGGATGGCAGAACGCATTACAGGTACAGAAATCCTCTTTGCGAATTTTGTGAAAGCCATAGCATCCAACGCTATATTGTTTGTGGTAGTATTATTTATTTTAAGTCTGTATTGTTACCTCACTAAAAAACAAATAAATTAATGATTTGTATCGTCCAAAAATAGGTTGACTCTTTTGATTACTTTTTTAGCCGCCGCCTTTATTGGAGTGATGGTAACTTTGGTCTTGTATTTAAACTGGCATAAGTAAAAAATATTGCCCTGCTCATTTACCATCCTTTATCTACAGGCATTTGCGGTGTTTGAAGCGTTAATAATTTTAGCATTATGGCGGAGTAACGAAAAATCAGTTTGATCTGTCGCATTTAATTCTGCCCCGCCAATGGTCCTGTAGGTTGCATAAATTTGTTTTTCTATACGGCTGTTATGTAAATTTGGAAGTGATGATTTATGTAAAACCCAGCCTATGTGACCAGTGTAACAAATGTTACTGACCGGTAAATTACCTTCACCTTACTTTGCAGTTCATTAAAACCATAATAGTATGAACTGGATGTATGGACCCTGGCCCTGGTACGTATCGGGGCCGCTTATCGCAGCAACCATGGCTGCCCTTTTATTTGCCGGGAAAAATTTCGGCATGTCCTCCAACCTGCGTACGGTCTGTGCCGCCTTAGGTGCCGGTAAGACATGTGATTTTTTTTCCTTTGACTGGCGCTCCCAACGCTGGAACCTGTATGTAATGGCAGGTACTGTACTGGGCGGCTTTATTGCCCTGCATTTCCTTTCGCAAAATCCCGTGCCTGAAATTAACCCTACGGTGGTGGCACGCCTTCAGGCTATGGGATTTAAAAGCGCGGGCAACAGCTACCTCCCCACAGAACTATTTGGAAATGGGGCTTTTTTATCGTTAAAGACACTCGTGCTCCTGCTTACAGGTGGTTTCCTGGTAGGTTCTGGTGCGCGTTATGCCGGTGGCTGCACGTCCGGCCACGCGATTTCAGGGCTGAGCAACCTGCAACTGCCCTCTTTGCTTGCGGTGATTGGTTTTTTTGCAGGCGGGCTTATCATGATATACTTACTATTTCCTTTAATTTTTTAATACCAACGAGTTATGAAAAACCTTTTTTTCCTTATAATAGGAACCTTTTTTGGTATCGTGATGTTCAAGTCCGAAGCAGCATCATGGTTCCGTATTTACGAAATGTTCCAATTCAAATCGTTCCATATGTTTGGTATCATTGGGTCTGCAGTCGTGACAGGTACCCTGATTGTACAAATTATTAAATATAGAAAATTAAAGCACATTGGCGGCAATACAATAGCCATACCCCCGAAAGAAAAAGGTTTACTACGTTATATTCTTGGAGGCACTATTTTTGGCCTGGGATGGGCGCTCGCTGGGGCTTGCCCCGGCCCTATGTTTACCCTGCTGGGTGCCGGCTTTTTCCCGATCCTTGTAGTCATCGCCGGGGCAGTTGCCGGCACATGGACCTATGGCCTTATTAAAGATAAGCTGCCCCATTAATGTGTATATTTACAGATAACCCATTGTAACATGACAGAAGAAATAGCAATAGCCTACGGCAGTATTTTTGAGCCGGCCCTTATCGGGGAAATCGCCGGTCTGGCTTCCTTTGTAGATTTTAACGAAGGGGATACGCTTATTGAAATTGGCCAGTACATTCGCCAGATGCCCCTTTTGGTTAGCGGTGCCATAAAGATCCTTCGCGAGGACCGTACCGAAGGAGAACTCT
>Ga0247813_10000342_pt1 | contig 48728 bp, 49 predicted proteins | sample UWRJL169409C1_FD_180719 | JGI IMG/M metagenome (GOLD analysis project Ga0247813, IMG submission 180719) | Plant litter microbial communities from Arlington Agricultural Research Station in Wisconsin, United States - UWRJ-L169-409C-1 | ecosystem: Environmental > Terrestrial > Plant litter >... | reverse complement strand
CCGAAACAACAGATAGCTCTTGAAATAGACTGACGGCTCGAAAGGTCGAAAGATCAGGCCGCGCTGCGCAAACCCGTCGATGGCGAGTGGATTGACGATCGCCAATCCGACCCCCTCGAGCGCGAGTGCGCAGGCTGTGATGGCAAGAGGCGTTTCGATCACAAGGTTGGGCTTGGACCCGCATTCGACGCAGTGACGCTCGAACTGAAGCCGGGCCCGATCCTCTGCGGACAACGCTATGTAATCCACGTTATGAAAATCCTCCGGCCGGATAACGTTTCGCTCAGCCAGTGGGTGTCCCGCCGGGATGGCGCAAAGGGCCGGGAAACTCCCGAACACCTGATGTCCGACCCCCGACAAGTCGACCTCGTCGGCCGCGAGACCAAGATAGAAATCACCGTCGACAATATGATTGCGCACGGCAGCAGATGACATAATGCTGAGTGTCACGATCGCCGCAGGGTAGGTCTATCTGAAGAGCTTCACCGCACGTGGCACGATCGTTGAGCCAGCAGCTGCCAGGGTTGCCACGCGGATCTGCCCCGAGCCGAAATCCCGGATGCGCGCCGCGGATGAACGCAGCAAATCTAGGCCTTTGAAGCTGGCATCGACGTCCCGGTAGAATGCCTGGCCTTCGGGCGTCGGGATCAATCTGCCCTTGACGCGATCGAACAGAGCGTTTCCGAGACGATATGGTCATCGCAGATAACCACAGCCTTGAAGAGATATGAACCTAAGATCCTCCGAAAAGCGCTCGAAATGCTAACTTTTTGTATCGTACAACCAATATTTTACGGCTATTCTGAGCGATATGCATATTTATGGAACTGGCATGCGTTTTTGGGGTGTTGCTTTTTGTACTAAAACCGCCGGTTAGTGCGTTTTGGATTTTTGCGCAAACTGCGGTTTGACCTGTTGCTTTCTGACTTCCTTGTGTGCGCGAGGCAGCATGCCGGTCATCCCAAGCGAATACGCTCAGTTAAGGCATCCCCTGCTTTTCAAACGTTCCCCTGGGGACGGGTCCCCAAGTTCATGGGGACGTTTCAGTCATCGATCATAGGAATGCGAAGCCGTCGGCCTGCTTCCAAACCATTGTATAACTTTCTGAGACCCTCTCCTCACACGTAGTTTCTGAAGACGCAGAAACAGCATTTCCACAGAACCTGCTCAGGAGACGTTAAAATGTATCCTCACATTTATCCCGGTAAGGAAACCGCCGGCGGCTTCACGGTGCTGTCGATTTTGGACCGTTTCGTCGCCAGTTCAGGGCTCGACGAACATCTGTTTCGGCTGCTCAGTCTCCGAGCTTTTAAAATCAATGGTTGTGCGCACCGTCTGGACGCGCACACGCGGAAGCTCGCAACGAGCAAGGGAGTCAGTTTCTCGACCTCGTGGCGCAGCGCAAGGCCCAGGAAAGATTAAGGCGATGTCTAACACATTGATGCAACCCCCAGCCCCGAGTACGGCGAAACCCTGGCTGCATTCCTACCCTCCGGGCATGCCTAGCCATATCGATTCACTGCCTTTCAAGTCAATCGGTGAACTTTTCGCACACTCATGCGAAAAATATGCCGAACATCCCGCCTTCACCTGTATGGACAAAACGCTGACTTTCAGGGACCTCGACGCACACAGTAGGAAAATTGGTGCCTGGCTGCAGTCGACCGGTCTCGTTAAAGGCGATCGCGTGGCGGTCATGATGCCGAACATCCTGCAAAATCCGGTGATCGTCTTCGGCATTCTTCGGGCGGGTTACACCGTCGTAAACGTGAATCCGCTCTACACGCCACGCGAACTGGAACATCAGCTGACGGACTCCGGCGCCAAGGCAATCTTCGTGCTCGAAAATTTTGCCCATACCGTCGAACAGGTGGCGACCCGGACCGATCTCAGGCATACCGTAGTCGCCACGATGGGCGATCTTCTCGGTCTGAAGGGCCTGACCGTCAATTTTGTCGTACGCAGGGTCAGAAAGCTGGTTCCCTCGTGGTCGCTACCGGGACACCAGACTTTCAAAACGGTTATTGCGAAGGGCTCCAGCCTGACGCTTGAAGCGGTCGACGTCAAATCCAGCGATGTAGCACTGTTGCAATATACTGGTGGAACTACCGGCGTCTCAAAGGGCGCAACGCTGACCCATTCCAACCTTTTGTCGAACATATCCCAAATGGGCCTGTGGCTCGAATCGGCTTTCCAAGACAAGAAACGGCCCGAACGGCTGGTGTTTCTCTGTGCCCTGCCGCTCTACCATATATTTGGAATGACGGTGAACGCCCTGATGGGGGTAAGCACCGGCAGCGAGAACATTCTTATTCCCAACCCGCGCGACATTCGGGCTTTCGTGAAGGAAACCGCCAAATACCAGATCAACATCTTCCCCGGGGTCAGCACGCTTTTCAACAAACTGATGTACGAACCCAAATTTCGGAGCCTAGATTTTTCTAATCTAGCGCTGACCTTTGGCGGAGGAATGGCGGTACAGCGTGCGATAGCGGAACGTTGGGAAAAGTTGACGGGCTCCTCGATCAAGGAGGGCTACGGCCTTTCTGAGACGTCGCCTGTTGCGCTCGTAAACCGGCTCGACGGACGCGGTTTCACTGGCACGATTGGCCTGCCCTTACCATCCACTGACGTCGAGATCCGAGGCGATGATGGCAACGCCGTGCCGCTCGGTGATATCGGTGAAATCTGTATCCGTGGCCCGCAGGTCATGGCGGGCTATTGGAAACAGCCGGAGGAAACAGCCAAGGCGATCTCGGCTGACGGGTTTTTCCGCTCAGGCGATCTCGGCTACATGAACCCTGATGGACTAGTGAAAATCGTAGATCGCAAGAAGGATATGATCCTGGTGTCCGGCTTCAACGTGTTCCCCAACGAGATCGAGGAGGTGGTGATGACCCTCGCCGGAGTGCTCGAGTGTGCAGCAATCGGTGTGCCCGATGAAAACTCCGGCGAAGCTGTAAAACTTTTCGTTGTCAAGAAAGATCCGAATCTCACGGAAGCGGACGTGAAGGAGCATTGCGCTGCCAATCTTACCAACTACAAGCGTCCTCGGTTCGTGGAATTTCGCACCGATTTGCCTAAGTCGAACGTTGGCAAAATCCTACGGAAGGACCTACGAGGCCTCAAAAGCCACTCGAATGGCGCAGGCTGACGCAAGCAGGGCTACCTTCCCGAACCTTCGTATAGGATATCAAATGTCCGCTTTCGTTATAGACGGAACGATAGATGTGTCGCCACAACCGGAGGCACCTGGAGGACGTCGATGAGCACCGTCTCGTTTCTCAACATCGGCATGCATGGCTACATCAACCCAACACTTCCCGTCGTCGCAGAGCTCGCCAGACGCGGCCACACATTGACATACCACACATACCCTTCATTCGCGGCCGAGATTGAGGCTGCTGGAGCGCAGGTCCACCTATACACCGAAGGCTACATACCACTGCCGGACCCCCCGATCCCACTTGCGCTACTGGAAGAGCTTGCAAGGACGTCTCTTCAATTAATGCCCGGTGTACTCTCTGATCTTCGCGACATTGGTCCCGACCTGATAGTGCACGGGGCAGCTTGTCCGTGGGGCGCAGTGGCCGCGCGTGAGCTTGGCGTCCCAGCGGTGGCGACATTCACGACATTTGCGTTCAACCGGCAAGTAGAAAGCCCCACAGGCGTCTCCCAGGGTTTAGTGGCCGCTGCATTGAGTCATCCTCGTATCGCCTGGAGATATGCGCGCGCACGTATAGCTTTAAGCCGCCGCTACCAAACCGGCAGCCTACCTTTGGTCGATCTATTGAACGCGGAGGCAAAGCTCAACCTAGTGTTCACCTCTGGCGCATTCCAACCTGGAACCGAAGCTTTCGATCAGTCATATGAGTTCGTTGGTGCCAGCGTGGGTTCACGCCCAAGTGACCCAGCCTTTGACGCCTTCAAGCTCAAAGACCCTGTGCTGTACGCATCTCTGGGAACAGTATTCGACGCTGGACCGGCCCTTCTTCGGACCTTCGCAATTGCCCTTGCACCACTGGGGGGAACGGTTGTCATATCAACTGGGCACACTCAACCGGAAGAACTGGGTACACTCCCGTCAAACGTGCTGGCCGTGCAATCAGTCCCTCAACTACGGGTGCTTGACCGTGCAGCGCTATTCGTGACGCACGGCGGAATGAACAGCGTCAATGAGGCAATGCGGGCCGGGGTCCCGACGCTCGTCGTGCCACAGGGGGCGGACCAGCCACTGGTTGCTCGGCGGGTCGTCGAGCTCGGTGCTGGCCTCTCCATTCGCACGGATGAAGCCACTCTGGAAACGGTGAATGCCACCGCCTGGCGCCTTTTGAATGAGCCGAGCTTTCGTGCATCGGCCGCTATACAGCGCACGGCGCAGGAGCGAGCTGGCGGAGCGCGGCGTGCCGCCGATGTGATTGAGCGGTATGCCCAGGACATAAGCGGAGGCGCAGCATCAGGTCGTAAACGAGGGCCCTGAACCATGTCACATACGGTTATCGTCCTACTGGCCCTGTCCGGACTTTCCGAGAGTGCCGGGCGGCTTCTACCCCTAATCGCAAGTCGCAACAAGAGCTCGCTTTATTTCGTAATCGGGCTCTTAGTAACCGGCACAGTGGTTGAAGGAACCGTCATCGCATCCTGGCCTATTGCCGCGTGGACCGCCGCCGAACTCGTACGGTCTGCCTCTCAGCCGGAACTCCGACTAATCGCGACAACAGACCCCGTCTGGACACCTAACCTGCTCGCCCCATTGCTGTTGTCCGCTATCCTCGCGTTCCCACTGCTGGGGCCGTTTCTGCACACCCTCCTTATCTTTGGTGTCGGGACGGGACTTGTGGGACCGATTGCAGCAGCGTCCGGATTAGGGTGGTGGACGTCGGGTGCCTGCGTCGCTGTTGCCGGATTTGGGCTGGCTGTTACGGTCCAAGCAGTCCGGCGGCTTATAGGGCGGAGAATTGCCAGTGCGGCAGAAAAGGACGCGATCGTATGAGCGATTTCCCGTGGCTCGTCTGCCTCCTGGCGCTAGGGCCAGTCCTCCTCGCCGAGGGCTTGCTGGCTCGTTATGAACTGGTGCTCTACACCGTAGGGCGGCGGCGACTAACCGCGACTCTCCCGCCGAAAATGCCTTACGCCAGAGGCGCGGACCCAGGTCAGCCACCCCACGCATACGTGGTCTATTTGGATGGAATCGGCAAGCGACGCTTCGATGACACCCGCGACGGCGGCCAGCTTGTCGAAGCCGTTATTGCCAGAGCGCCCGAACTGCGAGTTCTAGGCCAGGTTCAGCCTTATTCGCCGTTGGCAGACCCGCTTGTGGGTCGACCAATTTGGGACTGGCTGCGACACCACCTTGCAATAACGCTGTTTTTGCACAACGCAATGCAGACTTTCGTGGCATCGGATCGTAGATACCGCCCGCTATACAACCGAGCCGTGAGCGCTCAGATCGTGGGCCAGCTGCGCTTAGCGGGTTACGAGCCCGACAACGGCATACCGGTGGTTCTTCTTTGCTACAGCGGTGGCGCTCAGGTCGCCACCGGGGCACTTGAAGGCCTCTACAGCGAACTCAGCTCTCCCCTTTGGTTGATCATGCTCGGAGGTTTCCACAACGGCGCTAATGACCTGACGCACGCACGCCACGTACACCGCCTCACCAGCAAAAATGACTGGATCGAAAAGGTGGGTATAGGGCTTTTCCCACAGAGGTGGCGTGTTCTTCGGCGTAGCCCATGGAACAAAGCCCTGAACGCAGGGAGCGTTACCGTGCATTCCCTTGACCCGGCCACTCATGTTGGCCCGCAGAGTTACATCAGTCCGACGGCACGGCTTTCCGATGGTCGCACTTATCTCGACCGCACCGCCGATATCGTGATCAACATTATAAGATGCGACTGCAAAGTGAAAACGTGAGAAATTAGGGCCACGGTGGCTCCTTCAACCGATAAGAGTGCGTAACATGGCACTTTAGCTGAACATCATCATCGACAGCGCGAGACCAGTCCGCAGCGGCTCGATCGTCGCTGGATGGGTTATCATAATCCTTGCCCATGTTGGGGACGGAGGCTCAAGGGTATAGCGATTTCAACGATATGGTGAACAACCATTATTTCAAGACGTTCGGCTCAGCTGTTCTGATCGCCCTTATCGGGACGGTATCGATATGACCGTTCCGGAAGCTCTACGCGCGGAACCCAGTCCACCGCCGCGGATGCGGTGCGGCGGAATTTCGCCGAGACCGTTGGCCGGGTGGCTGACCGGACTATTCAACGGAACATGGACGTCCAGCCCACGCTGGAGATTCGGCCCGGGTACAAGTTCAACATACTGGTTGATCAAGATATCATCTTTTCGAGCGCTGGTCGGTAAGTCTACGTAAATGGACGATCTGATCTAGGTTATTGTTTGATGAACGCAGAGGAAACCAATTTTGGCCCTCACTACCTAGCGAGCCGCTCTGTCACATTAACGGGGATGGCTACAGACGCGCCGGCGGCTTGAAACACCAGCGCTCCAACATTCCCTCCACCACGGTTTTGCGCTTCTGCCTTATGCAGCTCACCACTAACCCGTGCCAGCGCGGCATAGCGATCGTGTCCGAGACCGTCGGATGACGCGGCTGACGTTACGTCTATTATGTTGACGTGGTGAGCAATCGCCGCCTGTCTTATCGTCGGATCGTCAATATCTAATCGACCTATGCGCGGTCGTTCACCACCAATGACGCTGGAAATTGTCAACGCCCAGTCGGTTTTCGACACGAGAAGCGTGATGGGTGCCTGCATGTGTCCAAGATCGCGCAACTGAGACCTGAACACGTCGACGTCTATATCAGGTGCGGCAAGCACTATCTGCAGCTTTCCCATTACATCGCCTCTGCCCTGAAGTTTAAGCTGGACTGCGGCTTCCATCGACAAAAAGCCACCCATGCTGTGGCTGAACAGCTCGATGCGTTTCACTCTCGAATCCCTCGCGAGTGCCCCAAGAAGGCGCTCCAGCTCCGCACGTGAATAAAGAGCCGCGTCCCTATCCGTCACATAACCAGTGACGCTGGCCGCCGAGGGCCACGAAAAAAGTATCGGAGGGCTCAAGTTCCTGGCGTCAGCGGCGATCTGCGCCGTTCTAAAGAGCGCCTCCTGGTAACTGTAGTTGTAGCCATGGACAAAGACCGCGACAGTGCCGTCGAAATTCGCCGCGCTCGTAGCATCGTCTATAAGTTCTCTTTCCGAAAGTTGCTTGCGGGCCGTGACCGCGAATTGGCGGCGCGGGTCCAGATTTTTTGACGGATAAACGATGGCGGTGGATTTGCGCTCCGAAGGTATGGAGAAGCCATATTTCTCGTAAGTGAGTTTCGCCGCCCAACGGCTTCCAAATCCCTTTCCGTCACCTTCCTGGTGGCGGTTTGTGATAGCGAGGAGCGTTATCTTCTCGCTTTCGTTTTGTGCGAGCCGGACAAGCTGAAGAACAGATGATGGCGGCCGCGAAGCGCACGCCGTGACGCCGGTCAGAAGTGTCAACATAAGAACCGTAATCAGATTACGGCCAGGCTTGGTAAATTTGACAATCATCGTTAACACGCCTTGCTAATAGAGAGATGGGAAACGATGCAGAACGTCTTCGACTCTAGCGGGCCGCGACTTCTGGCGTCGCGGACGCATCGTCTTCACTCGGTATGCGGAACCAGGCCACGTGGAGTACTGGCACAAGAGCGTCACGACCGTTCCCACGATGATCCCGCCCATCATGGCATAAGCCATGAACAGCAGCAGATCGACGATGTCGGCCGCTTCGTCGCGCTGCGGCGACCCAGTTAGCACATGGCGCAGCCAGGTTAGTGGGGCGACTCCACAGGCGCGGCAAGTGAGCATCAGGCTGTAGATCACGGCGCTGGCTGTATTTGGGTGCGGCATTTACCTCCGTCATCGGCTTTCGTCGTTCAAAGGCTTAAACTGCCGCGCCTAATACAGTCAGCAATATCTGAGTGGATTGGAACGCGGACGACGCAAATCAACGGTGATTACATTGTATGAACTGGCAAAAGCTCTAGGTGTAAGTCATGTGGAGCTTGTGACACCGGGAAAATGATGGGTTGTGTCCCTTGTGGCGTCGCATCGATGCGAGCCGCGCTTGGCGTTGTTACTCACTGATGTGGCTGTCCGCCGATCTCTCCCTCTCTACCGTAGGCATGCGGATGCTCGGGATCACAGGAGTGGTCGATTTCGGCCCGTCATGCCCGTCCAGTTTTCCGTCGATTCCATCGAAGGCCAGGTGCAGACTCCAGTATGCGGTGCAAAGATCACAAGCGCAGAGACCATTCCTATCGGAATACGCCATCTGCCTCGCTTGAGGTTGGTCAAAAAACGTCGACCCCCCGACCTGTGATCGGCAGCACCCGGCGATCGCCATGATGAGGCCGTGTCCGATGCCAAAATTCAAGTAAAAGTCGTCTTAACAGCGAACAATTGCACTGGTTCTTTGAAGCCTTTCATATGGTGGAAGCCAACCGAGTCAACGATGCGACAACTGGTCCTTTCCTTAAACGTGCTCGACATCAACACGGAAATTCCTAGGCTGCCGCACACTGCTTGGATCCGGCTCAACATGTTTACGTCCGGTCCGATCACCGTGAAATCCAAGCGTCGGCCCGAGCCGACGTTGCCGTAGCTGACTTTTCCATAATGCAGCGCTATTGCGGCCTCGAGACCCGCGCCATCGCCCACGACCCTAGTTAATTGGTCCATGATCTCCATTGTAGCCGAAAGCGCCTTCTCGCTCGCTTCGTTCACGTCCGCATGCGGAAAAAACGCAAGTACAGCATCGCCCATGAACTTGAGGACTTCGCCTCCTCTTCGCGTGATTGCGGGGACCGCCAAGTCGAAATACTCGTTCAATATTGCAAGCACTTTTCCTTCGGGCAGCCTGTTTGACAACTCGGTAAAGCCGCGGAGGTCACAAAGGAGAAGTGCGGCCTCCATCGTTTCGACTTCCCCCTGCCGAATCCGTCCCGCAAGAATGCGACGGGCAGTCATTGGGCCGATGTAGGTATCCAGCAGTGAAAGTTCGGCTTGGCGCATCACCCTTATTTCGCAGGTGTTTCGCAAAGCGGGAAGCAACCGCTCAATCATACCCATTTCCGATACGGTGAAGCCATCAGATTCCCTGCTTGCAAACGAGACGGCGCTGACTGGGCCGTCTGCATTGCAAAGGGGAGCGATGACGATCTGACTGAGTCCCCTGCCCTCGAACACGTCGATGTGCAGCCACGGCAAAGTCTCGTCGTTTCCGCTGACGACCAAGGTCTCCCGGAAATCTATTGCCCTTCTTAGGGCCGTCGCCGCGAACGTTGTCTGCATTCCATGCTCGCGGTCATGTACCTCCACCGGCTCGCCGGGGGCCCATGCGTAGGTCCGACCCATAATTTCAGGATGCAATGTCATTAAATGCAATGTAAGCCTATCCAATGGCAGTCCTATCTGCCGCAGCCTCCTCCCGAATGCGGCTATCATGCCAGCTTCATCGAGCAAATGGCATTCGTCTCCCGAAAGCCATTCGAGGATCGATAGCAGCGAGCCGGGGTCGAGAGAACGCTTTGAATTGTCATCGCTGGTTTTCGATCTAACTTGTTTGTAGGCCGTCGCTTTGCCTCCTGCTTTTGTCATCAGTGACCTCCTCCTCCCGAGAGATGATCAGGCTTTTTGAGCAACATGCTAGCGACAAGGGCAATCGAAAGCGCGACGCCAAGAACGAAGAACGCATCACTGAATGCCATAATGTTAGCCTGTTTACGCACTTTGAGTGCGACTGCCACGATCGCCGTATGGATTGCAGTTGCCTGGTCACTTGCGCCGTGGCTCAAAAAGTACGCCGTCAGTTTTGAAACGCTCGTTCGCGTAGTTTCGTCAAAGACACTTATTGAGTTCGTGATGATATTCGAATGGAATTGCTCTCTTTTGGACAAGAAGGTCTGCAGAGAAGCTATGCCGACGGCGCCGCCCAGATTACGCATCATGTTGAAGATTGCCGAAGCCGATCCGGCATTTTCCTGCTCGATATCCGCAGTTGCGACCGCGGAAAGTGGCAAAAAAACGAGAGCCTGGCCGACGGCACGAACGATGTTCGGCCAGAATAGTTGATCGCTCCCGTAGTCGCTGGTCATGTGAACATTCATGAAATTCGAAACTGCAAACAAAGCAAATCCGACTATGATGACAAACCGCACGTCGAAGCGCTTCATCAATCTGGGCACCAACGGGATCAACAAGAGTTGCGGAATGCCGGTCCAAGCTAATACAAAGCCAATTTGCTCAGCGTTGTAGCCTTGGATTCGGCTTAGGTAGATAGGCAACACAAATACCGAGCCGTAGAGCGTCATTCCAAGTAGAAAGTTGGCAACGACGCCGAAACCGAAGTTTCTCCGGAGAAGGAGGCGAAGGTTTAGAAGTGGGTGCTCCGATCTTAGTTCGATGACAATAAAGAGGGCGAGCGAGACGGTGGCGATTACCGAGAGCCGAACTATGAACTCTGATCCGAACCAGTCTTCCTTGTTGCCTTCTTCAAGTACGGTCTGGAGCGCAGCTAGACCAATGGACATTGTCGCGACCCCCGGCCAGTCCCCTTTTGCCAGAAGGCTTAGGTTCATCGGCCCTCGGTCAAGGGAAACCCAAAGCATAGCGACCATGACTGAGCCTGGTACAAGATTGACGTAGAAGATGTACTCCCAACCGTAGTTCTCTGTGAGAAATCCCCCAATCGTTGGCCCAATAGCGGGTGCGAACGTCGCTGATAGCGCGAACAAGGCAAGGCCGATTGGCTGCTTTTGCTTTGGCAGGAACGTAATGATGATCGTAAATGCCATCGGTATGAGAACGCCTCCCGAAAACCCCTGTATCGCCCTTAAAACAATCATCTGAGAAAGATCGGTTGCAAAGGCGCACGCTACCGAAAAGGCGAGGAAGAGGATGGCGTTGACGAGAAGATACTTACGAAGCGAGAATACTTTCGCCAACCAGGCGCTTAGCGGAATGACGACGATCTCGGCTATCAGGTAGGAGGTGGAAATCCATCCGCCGTCGTCCTTTCCTGCACCTATCGCCCCCTGAATGTCCGCAAGTGAAGCGTTGACAATCTGAATATTCAGCACTGCCATGAACGCCCCGAGAGTAGATCCGACCACCGCACACCACATCCGGGCTGTACTCATCTGCGGCGTACTAGGTGGCGACGATGTCGTTAGGACACCACTGGCGTTCTGCGCCTTTACATGACCGATGGACACGATTCATCTCCTCGTGGCGAATTCTGGGATCCACCTCGCAATTAGAACTTTTGTTGGATTAGAGCGGGTTTCCCGTCTTATCTGGCGGCCAGATGTTCGCCCTTCGTGTCGATCTCAGGCTCCACTGACATTCCTGCGCGGAGGCGTCCGACAGCGTCATCATCCTCAATGAGAATTTTTACAGGTATGCGCTGGACAATTTTCGTAAAGTTACCCGTGGCGTTGTCCGGAGGAAGCAAGGAGAACTCAAGGCCACTTGCAGGCGAAATACTGTCAACGCGACCTTTCACCTCAAGATCTGGAAAGCTGTCGACCTTGATCATCACGCGTTGCCCTGGTCGCACGAATGTGAGCTGGGTCTCTTTAAAGTTTGCTACGATGTAGACCGACTGCAATGGCACAACCGCCATGAGTTGCGTGCCCGAATTGACGAACTGACCAACACGAATTGATCGAGCTCCCACCGTACCGTCAACCGCTGCAACAATGTTCGTGTAAGAAAGGTTCAGCTCGGCTTGTTGAGCAGCCGCAGCCGCCTTATCCCGCTGCGCCCCGACCTGATCACGCTGGGTGCGAAGAACTGGAATCCGGTTTTGTGCAGCTATCAGTGCCGCTTCATCGCGTTCGACTGCGGCAGAGGCTTGATCCAATTCGGATTGGCTCTGCTCGGCCCGCGATTGGGTACCCGCACCGTTGCTGACCAGTCGTGCGTTTCTGGACGCATCCAACTTCGCGAACACCAATGAAGCTTTAGAAGCATCCAGTGACGCCTTCGCTTGCCCGATTACCGACTTCTGTAAATCGATCTGGGCGTCAACGTTCGTGAGCGCAGCTTCTGCGGCGGCAACTTCTGCCCTCGCCTGAGAGAGCGCGGCCTGAAAGTCTCGGTCATCAATTGTTGCAATCACCTGACCCGACGTCACGACGTCATTGTCATTAACGAGCACCTCTTTAATGTAACCCCCTACCTTGGGTGCGACAGTCGTGTAGTCAGCTTTCACATAAGCGTTGTCAGTGGAAACGATGAATCGTCCGATGGTCCAATAATGATGACCAAAATAGGCCCCGTACGCTACTCCGGCTACGAGCAGTACCGCACCCAATCCTTTTTTTACTCTGGCGCTCCGAGGTTTGGCTATAGCTCCGTTTTGGACCCCAATTGTTTCGGGTGGCGTGGAAGGAACTGCCTCTATCTTCCTCTCGATTTCTTCGGGGGTTTCGAAGGCCTCCTTGCGGGGTAACTCCACGATTTTGATCTCCTATTTGTGCGCATATTTAGCTTTGATCTTAAATGCCCTGCGTCGAGCCACCAGATAAGACCGAAAGGGTAGGAAGGATCTTACGCTGAGAGCGGATAATCCAACCCATTGGTTGTTAGATTGCCTCCGCTGTGAACTTGGCATTGGCCGTTAACCGCGGAGACAATTGCTTCGGTGTTCTTGAGAAAATCGGTGTTAGCTGTTGGCCGAACCAGATTCGCTTTTCTTGCTAGCCAAGAGCTGGATCGATGCGAACAACGCGACACAAAGTCCGACAGTCACATGAATCCACGTCGGCGAGGCAAGCGATCCGAATTTCAGAATGAAAGGGGCAACAGCCGCCCAGCATCCTAGAGCGAGGTTCGCCCACTCAGTCCAGACTCCATAGCGCGAGAGCGCTACCGCGGAGCAGCTTGCGATGATGGCACCGACAATCACAGCATCCCAAACGGCAGCGGGGAATTCCGTGAAGAAGAGCGCGGAGCACGCGAGGCACGCGCCCATGATGAAGTTGGTCCACTCCAAGCCTTTGCTCGGGACTACGTTTTTCATTTTTTACTTCCTGATAGTTGAATTTGACCCTTTGCCGTTACGATTTTTCCGTCGGCATCGGATGCACCGAACAATGTCTCATCGCGCCGTGCATGCATACTAAACACACGTATAGAGCAGGATCTGAACGATGGGAGCTATCGGGCGACCTAGCACTCGAGGCTGATGGGAATCGGGCTGACACCTTGGCAATAGGACTTAGCTGCGCGCAAGTTTAACATTTTCGGTTGTCTGAAGCTGTTGATGGAAGTCAACGCGAAATTAGCGATCGTCACGAACAGGTTATGTGCTAGCGACAACGAGCGTTAGCGGGCCATGCCGACCCTATCGCTCAGCATGCCGAAGGGCAGGGACACCGCTCGGCGCTATAGAACGCCCAATATTGCTCCACCAAATTTTTATGTTGCCGTGGGAGTTCATATATCGGCTCAATCCATGTTAGGGGTACAGGGTAGTGTGACATCAGTGAAGCAAATTGGTTGCGCGGGCTAACTTATGGCTGAACTGTGGATCGGGACTGATCAGTTGTTTTGCTGATGTGAAGGCCGTTGGCAAAGGGGTCGGCGATGGGGGAAATGCAGGTCCGGCGGCGGTTGACCTACTTAGTCGCCGCAACGATAGCGTCAGGATTAATCGCGTCTTGGACTGCCGGCTCTCCCCTTGGTCTGCTAGCTCCATTCTTGTCATTCTTTTTGGCTGCACGAGGCGGTGTCGTGCACATTTTGATGGTCATGTGTGCGCTTGGGTTGGTTGTCTCAGGTTTGACGGCCATTAGTATTGTCGGTGTAAACCAGCAGTATGCGTTGTCTTGGGCAGTAATGTTTGCCTTGGCTGGCTCCAGCGGAATGATACTGAGGTACATCATTCAGACACGGCACCTCGGGCAGGTTCACAAGTTTCTTGCGAATGGATCCGATCGTGGGGCGATGGACACAACTTTCCCGCCAAATTTTCCGGCCTTGAACTCCATCCATCCCGATGACTGGCGCGCGGCGGCGTATGGGCTCTCGCGTGCGTTCTGGACTGGAGTGCCGCAGGTCCTGCGGCTTCGCCAATTGCAGGCGGACGGATCGTACCTGTCGGCAGATACTCGCCTGGAGCCCGGATACGGGATCAGCGTCGACATCGATGACCTAGCCCCAAAAATTGGAGTTCCCGCAGTTGCGTCAAAAAGCGCCAGCGCGGATGAACTGCCGGCTGTCCGCGCCGCAAAGGTCATCGAAAATCTCTTTGGTAACGGGTGGGCCTTGGATGCCCAAGGAAAATGGCTTTATCTCCCTGAATTCGCTCAAACCACGCTCGGGGTGACACCCGACGATCTCAATTCGTCCACGGTCGAAGGCGAGCTGAGTTGGAAACAGCTGATGCACCCCGACGAGTACGATGAGGTTGCGGCCAAATGGCGTCACGCTGTGGAAACAGGTGGCCTTTTTAGCGCTGAGTATCATATTAAACGCGCGACAGGTATTTACGCTTGGGCAAGGACTGCTGCCCGTCCAACGCACGACGGACAGGGTCGGATTACAGGGTGGTACGGCACCTCGTTGGATATGGACGTCTATAAAAAGACCGAAGAAGCTTTAAGAGAACGAGAGAGGCAGCTTCAACAGCTTATCGGAGCGCTGCCAGCCCTTATCTATTCCTCCCTACCGGATGGAAAACCAATCTATCGAAGCCAGAAGCTCGAGGCCTATCTTGGATTCGGGCTTGCAGACAAGGATGTATCCAAAGCGTCTCCGATAAACGACACGCTTGACTTGATTATTCATCCCGACGACGTCGCCGCTGTGAAGGCCAGCTATACTCACTCGTTACTGACTGGTGAGCCATATGCTATGAAGCACCGGTTGCGAAGGCATGACGGCGTCTATCGGTGGGTCGAGACCCGCGCTGAGGCAATGAGAAACAGCGACGGTGTGATCGTCCGCTGGAACGGCATTTGCTTTGACATTGAGGAACAGGTCCGCTCATACGAAGAACTTCGCGTGGCGCAGGAGAAGTTATCCCGAGCCAGCCAAGCCGCCAGCCTTGCGGAGCTTTCTGCATCAATCGCCCACGAAATCGGTCAACCGCTAGCAACTCTGGTCTCCAGTTCAGATGTGTGCGACAGATGGCTTTCGGCAGAGCCCCCGAACATCGACCGCGCAAGAATTGCCGCTAGACGAGTTGTATCAAGTGCGAAAATTGCGAACGACGTGGTTAGCCGTATTCGCGCCTTGTTCAAACATTCTGATGAGGCACGGCAAATCACGGACTACGGGCAAGTGATTGACGAGGTATTGAGTCTTGTAAGAGATGGTGCGAACCGTCGGCACGTTCGCCTACAAGCCGAGGTGGATCGCGAAATACCTGATGTCTTCATTGACCGTGTTCAGATTCAGCAAGTTCTCATCAACCTCATATTGAATGGGATGGAGGCTATGGACGGTGACATTGTCCGAAAATCGCTTCTCGTGCGTACTTCGCACTCTGATAATTCGATTCGAACGGAGGTTTCGGATTTTGGGCCAGGAGTTGAGTTTCCTGACCGCATTTTCGAGCCATTTTTCACAACAAAAGAGCAGGGGATGGGAATGGGACTAGCAATATGCCGAACTGTCATCGAATCGCACGGCGGGCGACTTTGGGTGCAGAGTAATGAGCCGACTGGCTCAAAATTTGTTTTCACGCTTCCATTGAATCTGTAGGCTCTCGTATAAATCATCGCGCATGGATCGACTCGTGCAGCAAAAACGACGAAACGCTGGAGTAACGGGTCCGTGCGTATGAGCGAAAGCTGGCCACTCATAATTCGAACTCCGAGACTTGCGGTGCGGCTCGTCGTGGCACCTTGCGACTAAACCACCAGACCGCGGGCAGACCAAACCTCAGGGAAAGGGATCTCGTTCATGGTCGGCAACAACCACTGGATTGCATCTACGCCGTGGTATGCCGGTCGCGAACCGAAGGTTCGTCGTGTTGCCATCAAATGCAGGTATTTCCAGTTGGTGAACTCAACGGCGATATCGGCGAGTAGCTCTGCGAGTGTACGCCAATGATCAGCGGGATCGTCTGCCCGGTATATCTCGGCCCACACACCCTCTATCTCCTTGTTCGACACGTAGACCGCAGCATAATCGGGCGTGAGGTATTGCGGCGGGATCGGCTTTCCATCGCGAGCCAACGCAGCGAGAATGTCATCGTAGAGGCTCGGCGAACTTAGTCTTTCGGAAAGTTGCCTGAACCGATGCGGCTGCGGCTCGAAATGCTCAAGTGAGGGCCTGTCCTTCACGCCGAGCAGAAACACCATCTCGCGGAACGCCCAACCCTGGAGGGCGGTGTCTTTCCCGTGCCTAGCACTGAGTCCTTTCAGGATGGGCATGAGTTCGGCCGGCGTCAGCCAAGAAAGAGATCTCCAGTTTGCATTGAATGCTTCCATGTGGCTGACGATACGGCGAAGAACGCGATTGGTCGCCGCGATCCTGTCGCTTCGCAATTCCGTTTGGGCTGTCAGTAGCTCACGGGTGATAAGCGCCCAATAGATTTCGCTGATTTGCACATTGGCAAGAAACGCAGGTTCCGCAGGACTGTCGCTGACAAGTTCTTGTAGCGTATGGAGAACTTCTGTCTGGACATATCTGCTGTAGGGTGTGTGACTGTCTCCTTCAGTCGGCGACTTCATCCCAGTGTCGATCATCGTTCCATCCTTTTTATTGGCCTAAGCAGCCGGGCCTTTAGAACCGGTCCGGCACGAGGATAGGAGCAAACATCAATTCACGACAGGCTACGGTTCTTCGACTTAGCGTCCAAAACAATGGACAATCATTTTAAGGCGCTTGAAAAGCAGACGGCCGAAACGCTCGGCCGTCTACCAGCCAGTATGCTTTACTCGAGGCCGGCCTTATCGAGGCCAAAGGCCTTGTCGGCAGATCCTGGAACCGCGCGGAACGCAATGCTGGCCCGGTTCCACATGTTGATCGCCATGACCTGGAACGTAAGATCGGAAAGTTCCTTCTCCGATAGCTGACCACGAACTCTCTCGTAGACTTCGTCAGGAACGCCGCCTTCAGGCAGCTTCGTCACCACTTCGGTCCAGGCGAGCGCCGCGCGCTCGCGTGGGCTGAAAAGAGTTGACTCGCGCCATGCTGCGAGATGATAGAGCCGCAGCTCGCGTTCGCCGTGGATCTTGGCTTCCTTGGAATGCATATCGAGGCAGAAGGCGCATCCGTTAATCTGGGAGGCGCGAATATCGATCAGATCCAGGATAGACTGCTCGATAGAACCTTTCTTGATTTCGTTGCTCAGAGTCATCAAGCTTTTGAAGAGCTCGGGCGAAAGCTGTGCGAAGTTAAGTCGCTGTGTCATCTTCTTCTTCCCAGGGTTGGAATTTGAAATCGGCCAGATCGGCGGTCTGGAAGACGCGAATGGCCGGCCTCGATCCTGGGATACGCGCACAGACTCGGATAGATATACCAATGTTGGGGGCATAAACCGAAGTGGCCCAAAATGCGGGTTGCGAAGAGGTGGTGCGCGCTATTCGGTTGCGGTCGCAACCAAATGCTGCTCGCTGGCTCTGAGTTACCTTAGTAATATCCTACCCCGTGTTTCCTATTGGATTGGCAAGCCGGGATATCGCGGCGTCGCTGAATTTTCCGCATCATCCGCGAGTCAGAAGCAGCGAGGCAAAACCGCAGCTCTGTGGCACAAATGAGCCATCTATTGAGGGGCGCCCACCATTACCTGGGCGATGAATTCGGTGAAAATCTGGAGGCGGTGACTAGGCATGGATCCAGAGGCGTGCAGCGCCTGAAACGGAACGGTCTGCAATCGGATGTTGGGAAGTAACTCTACCAGTGAGCCTTCGCGAAGGTCTTCCTCAACCACGCGCTTCAGCAAATGGGCGACGCCCGCCCCGCTTCTTGCAGCTTCCCGAATGGCGGTCGCGGTATCAAATTCGATCCTTCCAGAAGGAAAGAATTCGCGGCCGCTGGCAAACCGCACGGGATATGTTTTGCCTCCAAGCGAGTATTTGGCAAACTGAAGCTGCGACAGCTGTTCGATGGAACCAGGGACCGGATTTACCCTAAGAAACGACGGCGAGGCGACTAACGCCATATCGAGATGCGCAAGCGTTCGGCACATGAGTTCGTTTCGATCCGAGTTGCCGACGCGGAATGCCGCGTCGTAGTTTTCACGCACAAGATCGACATGCCGGTCCGTCATCCCAATTTCCAGAGAGATGCCTGGAAATCTAGGCATGAAGTCATTGAAGATCGGCCCGAGCATCACTCGGCCGAGCTCGCCCGGCAGACTGACCTTTAGATGGCCAGATGTCTCCCGATAAGATTGGACGGCGTCGGCGCTGGCTTCGATTTCGCGAAGTAGTGGCATCACTCGCGCGTAGAAGGCCTCACCCTCGGCCGTCATCGCAAGCAACCGTGTCGAGCGCCGGAAAAGCTTGGCATGAAGTATGGATTCTAGTCGCGAGACGCTTTTCGACGCTGCCGACGACGTGACCCCTAGAGTTCGGGCGGCAGCGCTGAAGGTGCCTGTTTCGACCGTCCGGACGAAGGCAAGCATCCCGGCAGTTTCATTCAGAAGACTTTCCATCGTGCGAAATCCTCAGTTCGGACGCCGAGAGCTGCTTTCAAATGCCGGAAGCCTGTCCGAGGAGATTTGAAGCTCCCTTGCCAGATTTTCGAGATTGTTTGTCGCAAGTACTTCCTGTCAAACGGCGTCGGCAGATTTGAACGACCGTTCCAGGATCGAGGCCACGCTGGCAATGGATCCGGCCGGGACCATTTTTTCGGCTCGGCCGCTGTCCGCAAAGGTCTCGATGTCGCCTTCTATCGCTCGCCCGACCTCAAGCAGGGTGATTGAGCGCGCCTCCCGCTCGAGGCTGGTGGAAAGTATTTCGTTTCTTTCCAACGTCGTCATCAACAAGCAGCAAAGCAAGCCTTGCTCGACCTGACTACGAAGTTTCATAGCAATCAATCTCGGTGCGATCCGGCCCGAACCGGAAAAGGGGATACGTGTCGAATGAGTCTATTTGGTCTCAGATGCCCCAGATAGCAAACTGAGGTTTAGCTTGTGCAGACGCAAGTTTTTTGCATAGCGGCATGGGCCGCAAAATCTATCAGTCGTGCGCACGGGGAGTGAACGCCGTGACCTTGGGCACTTCCATTGCCAGGAAATCGACCAGCGCACGAACTGCTGGCAGAAGCCCATTCCTGTAAGGCATGAGCGCGCTCATACGAGCGTCGGCAGCCATCCAGCCAGGCAATATCTGACGAAGTCTTCCGTCTTCGATCTCTTGGCGACACATATATCCAGGAAGTGCGGCTACGCCCAGATCAGCGCAAGCAGCCTCCTTGAGGGCAATCATATTGTTGCTCAGAAACCGTGGCTCAATCGGCACGTCCAACTCATGCCCTGACGGCCCTTTCAGACCCCACATTTCGGCACCATGTCGATCCATAGCTAGCGTTGAATGGGACGAGAGGGCTCGCGGATCAGTTATGTCGCCGGCCTGATTCAAGTAGGTCGGACTGGCAAACAGATACCATGGAACGCTTGCGATTCCGCGGTGCACCAGCGTAGAGTTTTGCAAGGAAGCGACATGTCCTCTAAGGGCCAAATCGAATCCTTCAGCGACCATGTCGACAAGTCTGTCCGTCGCGATCTCGACGATTCTTACCTTTGGATATCTGTTCAGGAAAACTGGAATCAGATCCTTTAGTGCAAATTGAGCTATCTCAACCGCAGTCGTTATCCTGACCGTCCCGCTTGGCTCATTCAATCTCTGGCGGACGAATTCTTCGGCGATATCAGCACTTTGAAGAATCTGCAGAGCATAATGGTAGAATTCCGCCCCCACATCAGTCGTGCCGAACTGCCGCGAGGTACGATTTATTAGCCGAACGCCAAGCATCGACTCTAGTTCGCGAACTCGGTGACTAAGCGTCGATTTCGGCACCCGCAGACTTCTTCCGGCAGACGTGAAGCCGCCGCGATCAACGACCTGGACGAAGAAGTAAACGTCTTTGAGTTCAAGCATCGACACCTGCCGTCTTCGAGCGCGCCCGACAAAACCGCGCGAAAGCCATCGCGAGACACCGCGATGGCCCTGTTAATCGACGCCCTTGCAGATAAAACGTCAAGATCCGAAACGCATCCCCGGACGCTTAATCCGAAAAGGTGACAAACTCTTCGAGTGAAAGCTTATGGTTTGCCATGTTGTTCTCGGCCAGGTTGTTATCCGCCCAACCCAGGGAAAGTCCGGCAACCACCATGTCCGATTGTGGAAACTTAAACTCTTCTCGCAGCATTTGATGTTGGAGCGACCAGATCTGCTGCGCGCATGTGTCCAGCCCCCGCGCCTTCGCGGCAAGCATGATGTTTTGCAGGAAACATCCGTAGCAGATGAAGCTCGCCCATTCGAGCTTTCGGTCCATCGTGAAAATCAGGCCGACCGGCGCCTCGAAGAAGCGAAACTGCCGCTCGACGTCTTTCATTCGTCCGTACTTGTCGCTGCGAGGTACGCCAACCGCGTCACCAAGCTGACCTCGGAATACGTTGAAGCGGCCGGAAAAAGGATCGTGCAAAGGCTGAGGAAAGAAGGGATACTCGGGAGTTAGCTTCTCCGGCCCCGCTCGGAATATATCGACCGCCTTGGAGGTGATGCGGTCGCGGGTGTCGCCGGTGAGAACGTAGCATTTCCAAGGCTGGGTGTTGCTTGAACTTGGAGCGAAACGCGCGGCGTTCAGAATGTCTTTCACGGTATCGAGCGACACAGGCGTCTTGAGAAATCCTCGTTTAGCTCGCCTTTCGACCATGACCTGATCGACGACGGCTGATCGTACTAAGTTGGATTCGTCCCACTTTACATTGGCGTGCATGACAGCTCCCCTTTCTTTTATTGAGCTGAGAGAAGACTAAACGCTCGTCGATATTTGAGAAGTTCGCAGTCTTGTACGCATGGTCCAATTCCCGCGAACGATGACGCCATCCATACTTGGCCAAGAGCGACGCTGTCATCGAGTCACCCGCCCCCTGAAGGTCGATCGGATTGACTGAAGCAACTGCTCTCGCGCTACGTCCGGCGGCGGTGGCACTGCAATGATGCCCCTTGCACGAGCCACTCCGGCGTCCGTCGCAGCCTGCATTGTAGGCACTTGGTCATATGAGGCTTGGAAAGTATGGCTCCCCGCTGGCTTCGCGAGCTCGATACCGGTGGCCACACAGTGTCTGTAGACGCTGTCGATCACCTCGTTCCGGGCCACGCCGCGCTGTGCGGGACTTGATACGCGGAAACACAACTGAACATCAATCGCTGCGGCGTCGATGCCAACGAGCGAAACGCTCGGCGGGGGCTCGTGGGCTATTTCACGACAGCTATTCAATGCGTCGAGCATGACGTTGAACACTTCATTAGGCTCGCGCGTCGGTACGATGCGGACGCCCAGCATTATCTGGTGGTTTTCATCCGGCTTGCTAACGTTGGTGAGGCCCTGTTTTGCCAACACGCTGTTGGGGAGGACGACTACGTTATGTGCGCTCGTAAGCAGGTATGTCGAGCGCCAATTGCTAGCGACGACCCTACCCTCGGTGCCGTCACTGAGCACAATCCAGTTTCCAATGGTGTACGGTCGACCAAGGGTCAGTGCCACGCCCGAAAATACATCGCCCAAAGTGTTTTGCAGAGCGAGACCTAGAATGATGGCAAATACGCCCGATGTCGCGAGCAGCGTGCCGATCGGAACACCGAACACGAAAGCCATTACGGAGAGCACGACGCCCAGATAAACGATGGCGACCAGCAGATCCTGGATCAGCCGCGCTTCGCGCGGCCTGCCGTCGAGCACAATGTATATTCTAACGAGACCGATGGTCGCCCAGGAAAGATGAGTCCACCAAAGGATCTTGGCGGAGACCATCCAATACCCGCTGCCATCAAGATGTGGAGTGTCGAAGCGGAACGGCATGACCCGAGCGAATACCAAGGTGACTGTCATAGCAATGAAAAAGATGATCTGTGCGATCAGCCGGGCAGTAGGTCGCGACGTTCCTTGAAGGTGCCAGACGACGATCCCGGCCACTCCTAGGATATTGATCAAAATTATAAGATGAACCGTTTGCACAGGCATAAATAACTCACGCGCGCGAGTGCCCGCGGAACGGCAAAGCAGCGCAGACGCGGGCGGCTGACAGATTGAAATCGAACTTCCGGAACAGTATTTTACCGATGTCTCGACCAAGCTATATAAAACCTTTGGGTAGGTTGGATGCCAAACCACGAGGCTTTATTTCGCCGACGCGCGCGAGCTGCCCTTCTGGTACGGGCTCTGGTCGAATATATCCAGCCAACCCGGCTGCTCCTTCACGCGATCCAGCCACCTGAGGATGGCCGGGAAGCGCTCCATCTCGTATTTGCCTTGATGTGCCAGAGAGACGTACGCAAACAATGCGAGGTCTGCTACGGTATATCTATCGCCAACAAGCCACTCGTGGGCGGCCAGCCATCGCTCCAACTTCTCCAGGCCGAGATAGCCGTCGGCGTGAAGCCGCTCGATCTGCTGGGACATTTTGTCAGCCATTCCTCTAATATGGTAGACCCGCGATAGCGCGATGAAACGCTGAAGGTCGCCCTGCTCGAAGAACATCCAGCCGATTATTTGAGAACGCAGGTAGGGATCGTCGTAGAGATAGGGAGTGCCCTCCGACAGATACAACAATATAGCTGCTGACTCGACCACCGTACGGCCGTCCTCGAGCTGCAAGACCGGTATTCGGCTGAACCGGTTTAAGCCGTAAAACTCGTCACTCTTCGTCTCGCCTGACTCCAGGTCGAGCGTGTATCGCTCGAATGGCCTTTTTAGCTGGTTGAGCAGAATTCGGATCTTCCACGAGTTTCCGGAATAGCGGCTGTCATAGAGTCGAAGCATCGTCTGGCCCCTCGCCAACTTGACTAATCGACTCGCACCTTAAACTCCGACATACCGGTTTGACTATCCAAACAAGGTTTAATTGGCAGCCACCGATTTCAACCAGTAATGTAGGAGCGAATGTATTCCGCCTCGTATTCGATCGCTTTGATATGATGCCGGACTGCGTCGCCGATCGATACGATCCCTGCAAGACGCCCGTTGTGTTCCACAGGCAGATGACGCGCCCTGTGCATGTTCATTATGTCCATGAGGATGGTGATGCTTGTGTGGCGAGTGCAACAGAATACATTCCGCCACATCACTTCGCCTAGCGGCTCGGCTAGGCATTGGACGCCGCGCTTCGAAATAGCGGCCACGACGTCACGTTCGGTGAAAATGCCCTCGATCCTGTTTTCGGCGTCGACGACCACCACAGCGCCGATACGATTCTCATGAAGTAGATGGCACACCTCCTGCACGGACGCCTCGCGCGGCGCGGTGACGACGCTGTATCCTTTCTCCTTCAATATCGCCTGTACCGACATGCTTTTCCTCCCTTTTACATACGATGCTCAGGACCGGCCAACGGTCGGACCCACGATTCAATCTCGCCCGCGAATTCGAGGAGCTGCGCGTCGCGTCCGCGCGCAGCGACGATCTGTAAGCCTACCGGCATGCCGTCGGTCGCAGATTGTCCGATCGGGATCGAGATCGCCGGCAAACCGGCGAGGTTGAAGGGCGCCGTGTAGGTCATTAAAGCCTCGCGGACAGTGCCGCTCCAGGAACCGATCACGACCAAATCTTCACCGATGAGCGGCGCCGTGCACGGGCAGGTAGGAAGTACAAGGAAGTCGAGCGTCTGCATCACAGAATCGAGGTCACGCGCAAACTCCCTGCGTCGCTGCTGCCACTTTGCATAGTCGCCAAGGCTTACGTTTTCCGCGAGCTTCAAGCGGGCCGCAGTCTCGCGCCCATACCTCGACTGGATGAACTCGACGTCGTTACGACCGAAGTGTCCCACTCCTCCTTCGACCAACACGATGCCAGCGAATGTCTTGAAAGCCCCGTCAAACACTGTTTCGATCGACAATTCGGTTAGGTCGAAACTCTGCCTCAGTAGGCTGCATGCCAGCGTAAACAGGTCGGCGACATCGGCGGACATGGGAACGCCGCCCAGACCACTCGTGACCCCGATGCGATATCGGGATCGCATCGCCTTCCCTTGCCAAGCAATACCGAACGCCCTTGAGATTATTTGAACGTCCTCCACCGAGCGGGCAAGGATACCAACATGATCCAGCGAGAACGCGAGTGGGAACACGCCGTCGGTGGAAAGGAAGCCAAAAGTCGGCTTGAAGCCGACGACCCCACAGAGCGCAGCGGGAATCCTCACCGAACCGCCTGTGTCCGTCCCCAGGCCTCCCCGCACTGCCCCGCACGCAATCGCGGCCGCCATCCCGCCACTCGATCCGCCAGGAATTTTAGTGTGGTCGTATGGATTCAGCGTGTCCCCTAAGGCCTCGCTCGACGTCGTCACGCCCCAAGCAAACTCGTGCGTCGTGGTCTTGCCGACGACCACGGCACCATTTTCCCTAAGCGCTTGCACCACGACTGCGTCAGAGTTTGGCTGATGTCCCTCGTATGCAGGAGAGCCGTAGCGTGTAGGCATGTCTCCGGTGTCGATCATATCCTTCACAGCGACAGGGACGCCCTCTAGCGTTCGTGCGGTTTTCTCCCGATACCGTTGATCCGAGCGCGATGCAGCCTCGAGCGCGCCAGCTTCGTCGATTTCCGCGAACGCCCTGATGTTGGCCTGGCAGTGCTTTGCCAACGCCAGGCTTTCGGCGACGGCGTCCGTGGTGGTACGCCGCCCCGCTGAATAGTCGGACAGAAGAGTTGCGATCGAACTTGTATCACGAGGTTTCGTCGACAGCTCCATCTACCAAATCCCCTCAAGCAGCGAGGCAAGCTTCTGCTCTGTGTCCTCGCCGAGATCGGCGACTTCCCTTGGATAGTTTTCAATCAGCAAGTCGCGTACCTTGGAGAGGTTGCCTCGATCGAATTCAACTTCCCGAAGACGACTGGGAAGCCCGAGCCGTTTCACTGTCGTTTGCACGTCGCCCGAAAGCAGGTTTGCGGCCTCTCGTCCCGTGGCGGCGTCGTTGAATATGCGAAGCTTCTCACCATAGAACGCTGCACAGGCACTGATGACGGGGCCGAGAGTCATGCAGGACGTAAGGCTATGAGGTACCCCGAAGGTGCCACCTAGAATATGACCTATTCGGTGGCTCAACCCATAGACGACGGACGCCGGAAAGAAATAGCTTTGCCAAGCGGCAAGCTGTAGCTGCAGCAGGTCGTCGAGCGAGACAAGATTTGCTTCAAGGGCCGTCTCCGTAACAATCTCTGCAGGCCACATGTTCAAGACGTCGAGGAAGCGTCGGACGCCGCTCGCAGCCATAATGGCATGTGGATGGTCCGCACCCACCAGACGCATGCCCTCGACGGCGTGGTCAATTCCTTTGATCGCAGAAGAAAGCAACAGAACTCTCGGCGTCCCCCTGATCAGTTCAGGATCAATCACCACTAGCTTCGGTGCGATCTCCCTGACGGCGTAGCTTCGCTTGAACTTCACTGACGACAGAGTCTCTGTGACTCCGAAGTAATGGGAGAATTCCGATCCAGACAAGGTGGTCGGCAGTGCGACGATCGGAAGGAAGCTGCCGTGCTTCACCTGGTGGAAATGTGAAACCGCTTTTGCCGCATCAAGAACGGAGCCGCCTCCCAAGGCGATGATCGATCGAGCGCCGGACTCTTCGCACGCCTGCATGCCAAGTCGGACGGCAAAGTCCGGGACGTGCGGCGGCAAGTCGAGAAACTCGCCCACCGCATCTTTTACATACGGTTCGACAAAGGCACGTCTAAGGTCGTTTAAAGGTCCAACCGAAAAAACGATGGGCTTCTCGATGCCATAGCGCGCGAGGCTCGCCATGGCATCGGATAGAACTTGACGGCCCCAGATGACCTTTTCTTGGGGTAAAAAATCGAGCTTTTCCATAAGCGCTGATTGCTCTCCTGTTTGTCATCCAAAAACGCCCCGAATTTAGCGGGGTATCGGTACGGGAGCTGGACGGTAAGCGATGTGCTGCTCGATCGTCCGCCGATCCTTTTCGAGGGGTTCGGGGAGGCACAGTTTCGCGCCAAGTACGGCGGCGTCCTCGTCTATAGTAAACTTGTTTGGCGTGGAAAGGGCGCAGATGTGACCGTCTGGATCCCGGAAATGAAACTGCCGGGAGTAAATTGCGTCCTGGATGGCTGACACCTCGATGCCGAGTTTCCGGAACCTGGAATGCTCCTCGCCGAGCGCGACCTCATTTTCCACTTCAAGCGAGAAATGATGCGAAAGACCTGTGCCGAGGCGACCGGGCGTGTATCCCGGTAGCCCGAAGAAAGTCAGCACCGACCCCGGAGAAAGATCTTCGTCGCAGGCGTAATAGAAGTGCGTGCCACCCTTCTCATCGAGGTAGTCGGTCTTCTTAATTAGGCGAAGACCCACTTTCTGAACGAAGAAGTTCTCGGTTCGCTCGGCGTCGCTGGAGATCGACGTGATGTGGTGGAAGCCACGAAGCGCGAAGTCCGCCGTAACCTCTGGAAGCGGCTGCGGCCAAGTTTCGGCGGCCACCTGAAGCTCGTCGCGCCCGCCGATAAGATTTTCCTTAGGCTGGGGCCGGAAGCCAGACCCTAGCACAGTCTCGTCATGACCGAAGCCCGGCTCGCTCGTTGCGATCTCGATGATCGCTCCATCAGGGTCACGAAGATAAATGGCGAAGAAGTAGTGGCGGTTGTAGGGACCCGTTACGTGGACGCCGTGATCGGATAGCCTGCGCTTCCACTTGAGCAGTCCGTCTCTGTTGGGGACATGAAGTGCGAGATGGTGGTTGGTGCCTGCGCCCCAGCGGCCCTTGGGGTCGCCCACGCGCGGATTGGCGACAGCGTCTCGCGTGCTGTCCGCTTCAATGAAACCTTTGTCGGGCATCATGTAGAAGACAGGGTTCCACTCGATGTACGTTATGGATTCGCCGCGCGCCGGCTCGCCCTGGAACTGCCGGAAGCCGAGGGTGACGGTTGGCAATCGCGCGTCGTGGTGGTGCACAGTCCTCTTGACGACCGGCAGGCCCAAAACCTTGCCATAAAAGTCTTCGGTCCGCTTTATGTTGGCAGCGACGAATGTCTGGCTGCTGACACCTCTGATAACCATCTGATTCATGTTCCACCTTTAGGTTTTTTCGTTGCTACCGGCTTCAAAAAGCTCGATCGGGAGCAGGCTAGCCCTTCGTCCCCCTGCTCAGAAGACTGGCGCGCAGAGACGAAGCGTCCAAAATCATGGACAAGTCGTTGGAGGCATCCGGTCCTTTGACGATGGCGTGAGCGTGGCAGGTTCGGATACCGCCTAAGCGGCCACTGCCGGTCGCGGGCGCTTCCGTCGTCCAAATTCTTGGACGCACATTCCATCTTTCCCCAGCTTCTGAGGTGCGCCCTACTCGTCCATTTGTGAGCTTAAGCTGTGGCGTAGGCCGACAGCCCTAACCCCCAGCTGGAGGCAAGCATGTCCAACCCCAAGGTGCTCATTGCGTTTTATTCGCGCAACAGCTCCACCGAAATTCTTGCAAATGCAATCGCTGAAGGAGCGATCAAGGAGGGCGCGGAAGTGCGCCTTCGCCGCGCTCGCGAATTCGTTGGCGAAGACGTCATGGCCCAGGTCCCTGGCTGGAAAGAAAACGCAGCAGCCATGAATGCCAAGTACGAGGCGCCCACGGAAGCGGACGCGGAATGGGCCGACGCCATCGTTTTCGGCACGCCGACACGCTTTGGATCCATCTCTTCCGAGCTCAAGGCATACATCGATGGTTTGGGCGGTATTTGGTTCCAGGGCAAGCTTAATGGAAAGGTCGGGTCCGTATTCGGCTCCACATCCTCCAAACACGGCGGGAATGAATCGACCTTGCTTTCCATCTACACGCCCATGGCCCACCTCGGCCTGATCATCGTACCGCTCGGCTATGCCGACCCGGCGATGTTCAAGGCCGGCACCCCATACGGTGCGACGCATGTATCATTGCTCGACAGCCTGAAGCCCGACGAAGACCACCTCGCCGTCGCCCGCTTCCAGGGTCGCCGCGTCGCCTCGGTCGCCCGCGGACTAGTGAATGCGAAAATTATCGGCGCCGTCGCCTGAAGAAATGCTTAGCGTGCCTGGTTCGCCGGGCGCGCCCCCCTTCGGGACCACGGGGCACCATATGCTCAATATCGCGTGCTTTGAAAGAAGCCCCGCCCGCCGACTTCTTGTCGCGTTGCTCGTGGGTGCGTGGAGCGGAATAGGTAAACTTGGACAGCGCACTGCATCTACAGCGAGCCGACGACTGCCGATCGTCTACGGTCTTCGAACGCTGAAGACAGTGCGCATCCGCACAATTATCAAAGTAGGTAGATGGAACAGATCACCAACCTCAAGCGGCGCCAGACAACTCAGAGAGTCGATATTCTCTCGGCGCAGATCGCCGACGCCAGCAACGAAAGCGTGATCATTTACGATGCCGACAAGCGGATCGTCCATTGGAACCACGCGTCACAGCGTCTTTATGGGCGGCCAATAACCGAGGTGGTCGGCAAGCGGTCCCAAGAAGTGTTCGGCACGCTTGCCGTCGGCCCCGACTGGAATGAACTGCAAGCTGGCGGATCTTGGCAGGGTCTGGCCCAGCGCACCTGGTCAGACAATACGCCGATCCTGGCGGATGTCCGCTTGCGGGCGCTTCGAGACGAGCGCGGTCTTATAACGCACTTCATAGAGCACGGCGCCGCCGCTGATGCGAGGATCGTCGAAGGTCACGCACCCACCGCCTATAAGGACTGGATCGCAGTCTGGAGCATCGACACGACCGGGGCTGCGGCACTCCTAGAGCAGATCGAACAAATTCGCGATCACAGCCTCACCGCCGTGGATCCCAGCTTGATCGCGGAACATCTGCGGATCAGCGATATGAACGTGGCTGCGTCCAAGCTGTTTGCCGGTGGGACGTCTCCAAGCGCAATGATCGGGCGGAGCGCCTATCGATACTGGCCGCAAAAGCACCGCGACAAGCTGCTCGAACTGAGCATCGAAGTTCTCTCAGCGCCTCAGAGTGAAAAGCCGTTCATGACCGTTGAGGCCGGCACCGATATCCTGTCTGTTTGGCGAGGTACTTCAGACCATCCCAATCTCATTTCCTCTAGCGTCACAGGCTCATGGAGCGATCCGGAAACGTACTGGGATCTTGCAGCCAGCGAACAGCGGTATCGAAATCTCATCAACAACGTCCCATTGCCGGTATGGCAAGTCGACGCGCGCATTATGAGCGACGTGATCCACAGGCTCATGTCGAATGGTGTCTTGGATATAGATGTCCATCTCAAGGAACAACCAGACCTGGTTCGATTTGCAAGTGAGGCAGTCGTCGTGACTGAGGTGAACGACAGCGCCATGCGGCTGTTCAAAGGAAGTTCAAGGGAGGACTTCCTGCAGAGCGTCACTTATCTCTATTCAGCAACTCCGGAAGCCGCTGTACGGGTGGTGAAAGCGCATTTCAACGGAAGCCGAAACTATAGCGAAGAAATGAAGATACGGACGTTCGACGGGGAACTCCGTGAAGTTTTGTTCTACGTCACGTTCCCTCAAATCCCTGAGAAGCTCGACAAGACGCTGATCATGATGATCGACGTGACCGAACAACGGCGCATCGAACAGCAGTTGAGAAAGATAGAATCCGAATTTGCACATGCCGCTCGCGTGTCAGCACTCGGCGAACTTGTAACCTCGATCGCTCACGAGGTTCGGCAGCCGCTTTCGGTAATAGTCACGGACGCGGACACCGGGCTCAGATGGCTCGACCGCGACGAACCGAACGTCCCGAAAGTAAAGGCGATCATTTCACGCATAATGGAAAATGCTCATCGCGCGAATGAGGTAATCCGGCGCATCAAGGACATGGCTGTTAAGACCGATCCCGTTCGAACAGCCGTCGACGTCAACGACATCATTCGCGAGGCGGTTCTGTTGGTCCGATCGGAAAGCCAAGCTCACCACATCTCAGTCACGACGCAACTGGCTGGCGGCCTCCCACAGATAATGGGCGACCGTGTGCAACTTCAACAAGTTGTCGTGAATCTCCTCATTAACAGCATTCAGGCGATAGCAGTCTCCCAGCCCGCATCTCGGTCAATATCGGTCGAGACCACTCTCGGGTCCGATAAAGAATTGACTATTGCCGTGCGCGATACGGGAGGTGGTATCCCGGGAAATGATATGGAACGGATATTCGACGGCTTCTTTTCGAGCAAAGCAGACGGCATGGGAATGGGTCTGGCGATATGCCGATCGATCATAACCGATCATGGAGGTTACATCATGGCTCGAAACGATGGTGCCCTCGGGGCCATATTTGTGGTCACCCTCCCGTTGCCCCCCGAAATCCAAAACGATCCAGAACCTTTGGATCCTTATAGAAAGCAACCAGATAACAAACGTTAGTTTACTTGTTCAGATAGGAGGCGGTTGATAAAATGGGCGTTGAATGGACGCCATTGATTTCGGTTGGAGGAACCAACATGGCAGAGACTGCCAATACTCTCGAATCCAATGCTGTTGCCCGCCAGCTTATACACATCGTCGAGGACGACGAAGAGTTTCGTCTTTCCCTCCTCGATCTCTTCCAATCCTTGGACATGGACGCCCAAGCTTTCGAGAGTCCGTCGGCCTTTTTCGACGCTGCTTCCACGACCAATGCAGGATGCTTGCTTCTCGACGTTCGGTTACCTGGCATCAATGGCATCGAATTCCAGAGGGAACTCGAAACGCGAGGCTATAAAATCCCGATCGTTTTCATGACCGCCCATGGCGACGTCGCCATGAGTGTGAATGCAATGAAGGCCGGGGCGGTCGATTTCCTTGAGAAGCCCCTCCAGACGGCCGAACTGATCGATGCGATCAAAGCCGCGTTTTCCCTCGACATAGACCAGCAACAAGAACGAGCCCATCGCGTGGAAGTACGCAGGCGCGCTGATAGCCTCACTCGGCGCGAGACCGAGGTACTTGGCCTTGTCGCGAGCGGCCTCATGAACAAGCAGATCGCATTCCAACTAGGCATTAGCGAGATAATGGTGAAGCTGCATCGAGGTAGCATGATGCGCAAGATGGAGGCGACCTCGCTCGCAGACCTGGTCCGCCAGTTCGAACTACTGACTTAAATAGCGCTACCACGCGACCAAGAAAAAGATCAACGGCAGGCTTTTATCGGCCGGCATTCCGAGCTGAGGTTCAATGAGCGCAAAATCCCCAATCACGGTAGCGATAGTCGACGATGACCTGTTTCTACTGGAGTCATTGCACGATTTCTTCGATGCGATGGGCATCGCAAGCAAGACCTTCAAATCCGCCGACGCCTTTCTCGAATCTGGCGATTTACCGAATGTTCATTGCGTGCTTGCCGATCTGAAAATGCCGGGCACCAATGGAATTCAGCTTCTGGAGTTGCTCGTCAAGCAAGGGGGGCCGCCAGTCTGTATTATGACGTCGTTCGCCGATAGCCGAACGAGAGCCGCGGTCCGGAACTTCGGCGCATTCGGTTTTCTGGAGAAGCCAATAAGTTCGGCGGACCTGCTTGCCTTCGTGTCAACAGCCAGGCCGAATTGATCTGATCCTAGTCCCAAACGGACGTATAGCTCCCAATGCATCGTGCTGAGGCGTAAATCCGCTGTAGCATTGATTTACGGAGTGCCGGCGCTTTGAGAGCTTCGGACTTCGAGCCCGTGGGAACGCGTGCAAACACTGATAAGGCTGCTTGCCAACAATACCGTGCGCGAAGCCCGATGTAGCCAGCTTCCGAGCCACGTGTCCTAGGCAAATCCTGAAAGGTGCTTCAATCAAAGCCCAAGATTAACAGGTCCGTCGAGACGGGCGACATAGCGAGTCGAAATGATGAAGATACTTCATTTGATCTGTAGTCCCAGAGGACATGCGTCTCAGAGCGCCGCGTTTTCCAGACACCTCGTTGAGAAATTGACCAGCACGAGCAGTGGCTCCGAGGTCACCGTGCGCTGCTTGAGTGCGCTAACGATGCCGCATGTCGATCGTGAATACTCCCTTGCCTCCAGATCTCTGCCACCGGGTGGTGTTCAGGAAGGGTCCCTGCAGCTATCTGAGGAGTTGATCGGCGAGATAGTGGAAAGCGATGCAATCGTGCTCGCGACGCCGATGCACAATCTTTCGCTGCCCTCCGCGTTAAAAGCGTGGATAGACCATGTCGTGAGACCGGGTATGACTTTTCGCTACAGCGGCCGAAAAATGATCGGTCTGCTCTCCGATCGTCCGGTTTTCGTCGTTTTGTCGTCGTCAGAAAATCTCTGGAACGACAAAGAACAGGACTTTCTCCGGCCTTATCTCGGGGCAATGTTCGCAGCAATGGGGATTTTCAGCGTTGAGTTCTTTGGACTGAACCGGAAGGCGCTCTCGGGAATCGCGGGGATTATCAACTCTGCCGATGCGATGTCGATCCTGACAAGTTCACGGCCAGCAATAACGCATGAGGCGGTTCATGCACTCTGGTCGCAATTTTGTTGATGATTTGCTTTAGTGGTAGCTTCGATCGTCACCGAGTTGATTGACTTGCAGACAGTGAACGAGGCGAAAATGAGCGAGTCCCGCAAAGATTGTCAAGCGTCACTTATGAGATGGTTGTCGGCCGGCCTGCGTGAAGAAGCTGCTGCGGAACGCATATTTGTCCAGCTTTGCGAGCGCCTCGTCTTGGGTGGGATCGATCTCAGTCGCGCTTCACTACATTTTCGAGTACACCATCCCCAGTGGCTGGGAACCCGCGTTCTCTGGTGTCGCGGACTGGTCGACGCCCACGTCCAAACAGTTGCTTACGACGTCGAGGCCACCGACGCGTTCAAACGCAGCCCGTTTCGTCTTGTAATCGAGACGGGGAACGAGGTTCGCCAGAAAATCCAGACTATCGGTCCGCATACTTTCCCGATTTACGACGAGCTAAGACAACAAGGTCACACGGACTACGCTGCTTGGCCGCTTGACCACACCCAGGGAAGGCGCCATCTGATCACCTTCGCGACCAAAAGACTGGGAGGCTTCCAAGAGGATGAAATCGCTCTTATTCGCGAGGCCCTTCCTCTCTTCTCGTTGGTGACCGAGATCCGCCTGAAGAACCAACTCGCCCGGACTCTTCTCCAGACTTATGTAGGCCCGCATGCGAGCGAACAGATCCTCGATGGCGCCACCACTCGCGGAAGGGGCGTGACGTTAAGTGCCGCTATAATGATCTGCGATCTTCGAAATTTTACAGAACTTTCCGGCCGTCGGCACCGCGACGACGTGATCGACATCCTCAACGACTACTTCGATTTGATAGCGGATCCCATCGAGTCCTTTGGCGGCGAGATTCTGAAATTCATTGGCGACGGGTTGTTAGCAGTCTTTCCCCTCGACAGAGAGGACGCGTGTCGGAGACTTCTAAGCGCAGTCGTTGCAGCCTACGAGGCCACGGCAAAAAGACGCGTCTCCGAATATCCGATCAGGTTTGGGACCGGTATCCATGTCGGAGAGGTCATGTACGGAAACATAGGCTCGAAGCGGCGGCTGGATTTCACGGTCATCGGACCGGCAGTCAATTTAGCATCGAGGCTTGAGAGCCTGACAAAAGAGTTAGGGCGACCGGTATTGGTCTCGGGAGACTTCGTCGCCGCCGCAAGCTGTTCGGCGCAAACCGATTGCCTCGGCCTTCACAAAGTTAAAGGATTTGATGCCGCCGTCGAAGTCCACGCGCTGCAGATTTAAACTGCGTCGCAGCGCCTGCTCAAAGGCTGAGCACGCGAGACAGAGTTTTGCATCGACTTGCCACGTCTCTCCTGCGAACGTTCGCTATACCGAGCAGCAGACCCCTTGGCGAATCTTTGCGCTGGTACCACGAAGATAGTGGGAGGACGCCGAGGTCATGCGTTCGCGCAACGCCCGCGATCGCGACGTCGTCCGTTCCTGGAGGCAGAAACAACCTGACAGAGAGAGCGCCCTCAAAGTCGCACCTGATAGCTGGATGCAGCTCCCTTCGAAGCGCGTCAACCAGCATTATCTTTCGATCGGCATACAGCGCCTTCATCTGCCGGAGATGACGAAAAAAGTGACCGCCTGTCATAAAGTTCTGAACCGCCTGCTGAGCGACGACTGACCCGGCAGGTGCGAGGTGTCCCACGAAGACGGCGAATCTTTCGGTAAGCGCCCGAGGAACGACGAGGAATCCCAGCCGCAGTCCCGGATTGAGCGTCTTACTGAAGCTCCCAATATGGAAAACGCGTCCGGAGGTGTCGTCTGCGGCGAGAGCCGGGGAAGCATGACCAGACAACTGCAGCTCGCCTGCATAGTCGTCTTCGATTATCCAGGCGTCTGAGTCATCTGCCCATTTCAGAAGTTCTTGTCGCCTGCCCTGTGAGAGCGTCATCCCCAAGGGCGCCTGCTGCCCCGGCGTGACCACGGTCAATTCGACGCCTGGATGAAGGCCCGTAATCGGAAGCCGGATCCCCTCGCCATCGACCGCCGCGGGAATGGTTTCTACCCCCGCTTGTTCGAGCGCATGCCGTGTGCGAGGGAAGCCAGGCTCTTCTACAAAGGCTTTCTTGCCATTCAGGTTCATGACATTCAGGACTACGCCCAAAGCCCCGGCAAAACCTGATGTAATAAAAATCTGGTTCGTGAGGCAACGGACGCCGCGAGCGGTAGCGAGATATCCCGCGACCTCGCGTCTCAACGAGGAAAGGCCCCGCGGATCCGGATAGATCTGCGGACGCGTCGCCTCTGCAGATATTGCGCGCCGCCAGGCGGCGTGCCACGCCTTGCCCGGAAATTGATCTTGCGCCGGGACCCCGAGTTGGAAGTACTGGGGACCTGTCTCGAAGTCGTAGAACAAGCCCTCCGGCCCGCTTTCCTTCGCAGCTTGCGGCGGTGCGCCAATCGGCAATATCGCCGCGACCCGCGTGCCGCCGCTACCCTTGGTCTCGACGAGATTTTCGTCTTTCAAGAGATCGTAGGCGCGTTTGACCGTTCCCCGTGACACGCCCAGCTGGGCGGAAAGGTCTTGCCACGATGAAAGTCGTGCCCTCTCCTGTAACGTGCCATTCAAGATAGCGGACCGCAGACCCTGAAATATCTGTTGGGTGAGCGAGACATGTCCCTCGCGGCTTACCGGCGGAAGATAGGACTCTGCCACTTGGTACAATGCCTTTCTGCGTTTTTGGGCCTATGAGGCCGCGACCGCTTACACCATGGTCCGACCAACTTAGGAAGGATTCGCAATGTTTGCACGAGCGCTTTTGATACTTGCCGCCACAACGTTGTCAACGCAAACCGTTTACGCGGACGACGCCCATCGTGGCTCCGCAAAAATCTCCATCGTATTTGACCAACCGCTCCCGAACGTCCCCGGCAAGAGCATGAGAGGCGTTCTAGTGGAGTACGGTCCCGGCGGGTCCTCATCGGCACACGTCCACCCAAAATCGGCTTTCATCTACGCCACGGTGTTGGATGGTGCTATCAAAAGCAAGGTCAACGATGGCCCCGAAAAGACATATCAGGCAGGCGAAAATTTCTCCGAAATTCCCGGCGACCGTCACGGTGTAAGCGCAAACGCAAGCAGCACCAAGCCCGCGCGCTTGTTGGCGGTTTTTGTGGTCGATACCGACGAGAAAAACCTGGTCACTGATATCAAGCCCTAGATCGAAGCTAAGGACCGACCTTGGCCGCGCGACGCCGTGCGTCATTCTGCCCACACCTCCACGGCGGGCGGGGTCGATGGAGCATTTCATGACGCACGTCGTAGTGCTCGATAGCGATGAAACCTCGGGGGTTATCCTGGGCGAGTTTCTGAAGCAACACGCCATTCTGGTGACCCAGATCGCCGAGAGCCGACAGATCCGACGGGTTCTGGTACAAGAAATCGTCGATGCATTCCTGATCGAGGTTAGTACCGAAGACGGCGTCGAGATTGTCCGGAGTGTTGCCAATCTCACGGATGCTCCGATTCTGATCACCAGCAGAAAGCAAACGACAGAAGATGACAGGGTCGACGGTCTCGAGGCAGGGGCAAGCGATTACGTTTGTCAGCCGTATGGCAACCGCGAGCTGCTCGCACGGCTCAAGGCGGCGATAAGAGACAGGACCAAAGCTAAGCCGGAGCGAGACCGCCGGTCCTATAAGTTCAACGGCAACGAGCTCCTCGTGCACAAACGGGTTCTGCGGTGGCACGACCGTGAGGACGTCAAACTTACGACGGCAGAATTCAATCTGCTTTCTGCATTCCTTCGAGCGCCTCGGGAGGTGCTTTCACGAGAACGACTCCTCGCCGCCAGTCGCGTGCATTCCGGGGAGATTTTCGATCGCAGCCTCGATTCTCTTGTGCTTCGGCTGCGCAGGAGAATCGAGCGCGACCCCGGCAAGCCAGAGTTGATACGCACGGCCCGTGGAGTCGGGTATTGGTTCGATAGTGACGTCGACTATGAGGAACGACCGCGACTGAAGAGATAGAGTGAAGTATTTCGAACTGAACCTCTTTGTCAGCTCTATGTGAAACATCGCGCTCGGGTTGCCGATATCGAAGGTATCAAGGTCTGGGGAGGATGCTCCTCGACGAAACATATTGGCGTTCGCCTTGGTCGACGCCACGGTCGGACACTTGTGCCCCGTCATGTGGTAACCGCAACCACAAGCCGCTCCACGAGTTCCATCGCAAGATCGCGGACACAGTCAATTACCAGACGCGCGCAAACCTCCGTATAGCTTTTGCGGCGTCGTTGATCGCACTACAATCACCTTCGTTGCCTGCGGTCATGCCTTTGCAATGCAAACCAAGCCGCTCGCTATCTGCGTGGGATTTCGAGTTATTCCAATCGTCTACTTGATTTTCCCACCCCTTACTTGGCGAGTGCCTTTTGCCGACAAAACCGGATTTTGAAGATGGCCGTCACGTCGTATACCGATTATCTGCGGGATCTAAAAAAGATTATCGATCGGATACGCGACCGACCGTTCGAATACGATACTGCGGTGATTCAGCTAGCGTTGTGTAAAAATGGTTTCGGCTACGAGAGCTTTGATCTGCTTTGCAAAGGTAGACTGCACTCGGAGTATCACATGGGTCCGTTGAACGTGGAGAATTGGAGTCCCGACTTTGCAGAGCTAGGGCGTACCGAGATCGAGAAATTCTTCCAGTTCCCAGTGATATATGCCTATTCTGATCAAGCCTTACGAGGCAAAAAAAATCCGCTTTCGACTGCCCATTGGGACGCAACTGTTGGCATAGTCGAGATCCAGGTCCATCAACGAGGCCATAGTCCGAAGCGACAGCGCATGTTGTTCGCGGGCTTCAACGATTACATCCATGCCGAGTTCTTCCTCGCTGTGAATCATGATCTGATCGTTCAGGATCATCAGCCAGGCACGGATTTGTTCGAATGGCAGGAAGATACGACCTCCGACATCGATGCGTTGAATCTCACGATATCAACCAAGGACCACTCAGAGCGTTTGCATGCGCTGGCCAGCCCGCGAAAACGGCCCGGTTCCTCGGTACATCCAATCGATATTTTTTGATTAAACGGATGTATAGCTTCAGAATTATTCCTGTTTTCTTAATGTAGATTGCTGCGATTTTGGCCGTCCCAGGCCATATGTACGCAGTTCAATATATAATTTTCAATCAGGAGACTTAATATGAAGAGCTCTTCAATGATCGCTACTCGGCGAGACATCATGGCTGGAACTTTTACTCTAGCGGCGGTCGCGGCCGGTGCGGCCGCACATCCGGCTGCTGCTGCGGGAAAGAAGAAGAAGACCCCTGGGGAGGCCACTGCGGGTCACGGCTATGTCACCGCAAGCGACGGAACCCAGATCTTTTACAAGGACTGGGGTCCGAGGGATGCTCAGCCGATTGTCTTCCATCACGGATGGCCGTTGAGCAGTGACGACTGGGACAATCAGATGCTTTTCTTCCTCGGAAAAGGGTACCGCGTCGTCGCCCACGATCGTCGTGGCCATGGCCGCTCGTCACAGGTCAACGACGGGCACGACATGGACCACTACGCTGCAGATGTCGCTGCGGTAGTTGAACATCTCGATCTTCATAACGCCATCCACGTCGGACACTCGACAGGTGGCGGTGAAGCGACCCGCTACACGGCCCGCCATGGTAAAAACCGCGTTGCGAAGCTTGTTCTGATCGGCGCCGTCCCGCCGATCATGGTGAAGACCCCCGACAATCCAGGCGGCCTCCCCGTCGAGGTGTTCGATGGCTTCCGGACTGCTCTCGCCGCCAACCGATCGCAGTTCTATTTCGACGTCGCTAGCGGCCCGTTCTATGGGTTCAACCGCGATGGTGTCAAAGCGTCAGACGCAATGATCAAGAATTGGTGGAGACAAGGTATGACAGGAGCCGCAAACGCCCATTACCTCGGAATCAAGGCCTTCTCGGAAACCGACTTCACCGAAGATCTCAAGGTCATCAGAGTGCCTACGCTGGTAATACATGGAGACGACGACCAAGTCGTTCCAGTCTCTGATTCGGCGCCGCTGACGGCCAAACTTCTCAAGAACGCCACCCTCAAAATCCACAAGGGTCTGCCACACGGTATGGCAACGACCCATGCCGATGTAATCAACGCGGACATCCTGGCATTCATCCAGGCGTAAAGAAGCAGGAGGGCGCCGGTTCGCCGCGCGCCCTCTCCTCTTTTGACACGCAGATGAACTAATAAACCTGGCGGTCGAAGCAAACGCACTTGCCGATGGAGCAAACGAAAAAACGAAAGGCCGCGGCTGACCGCGGCCTTCGATTTTTGTCGGCCCAGGAGAGCCTAGAGCCGATTAATCCATCATCGCGCCGGCGGCGGCGTAGCGGTTTTGACCCATTCGGAAAATGCTGTCGTACCAACGCGGACACCGGCGCTCGGCATTAAAGTCCTGTCGTCGAGAACCGCTCCGAAGTAAGGCGTGTTCCCATCGACCACGATCTCCCGGCTATCTCCGATCTGGCGAAGATATTTGGTGACGGCGTCCGCGATCCGGATCGACTCCGGACCTGCTATCTCGACGATGCCGTTCGTCGGCGCGCCGACCACGAGGTCAGCGAGTGCGTCGGCGACATCGTCGGAGACGATAGGCTGCATCAGCGCTGGAGAAAGGTGAACCTTATCGCCCTGAGTGCCGGACTGAGCGATGCCGAACATAAACTCAAAAAACTGAGTCGAGTGAACGAGCGTGTAGGGGACGTTAGATTCCTTGATGAGCGCCTCCTGAGCCAGCTTGGCCCGAAAGTAGCCGCTGGCCTGAAGACGCTCGGTGCCGACGACGGATAGGGCTACGTGATGCTTGATCCCCGCTGCCACTTCCGCAGTCAGGAGATTGCGCCCCGACGTCTGGAAGAACTCCATGACGGCCTTATCTTCGAATGACGGCGAATTTGCAACGTCGACTACGACCTGAGCGCCCAACAGCGCCTCCGCCAGGCCCTCACCGGTGATTGTGTTCACGCCCGACGCAGGCGACGCAGCAATAACGTCGTGGCCTTTTGCTTGGAGCCGCCTAACCAATTTCGAACCAATGAGACCGGTTCCACCAATAACGACGATTTTCATGTTTTGCTCCTTAGGTTTTCTAATGTCGGCGCGGCCGACGCGATTGAATTCCGACCCGCTTGATACAAACCTGTCATCGCGGCAAACGGGACAGGTTGAACAAAGAGTTCGTCAACCCTTTAGGGTATCAGCTACGATGGCTCCGATGGCAGGTTCGTACATTGAAAAGCGAAGGCGTACGGACCCACCAGGCAGGCACGGAACCGGCACAGCCATAGGACATCAACCGTCGATCGGCGGCGTCCTTCAATTTTAAGCGAATGTCGCATGGGGAACAGATAAACGAAGGTTTGGGGCTGCGATGAAAATCGCACGTTTTTAGGCAGACCAGTTGCGCTGAAGCTGCTCGGCCTTGCGGACCAGATCTGCGAGTGACCGGCTCTCCATTTTCCGCATCACGCTCATGCGGTGAAGCTTTACAGTCATCTCGCTAATTCCGAGCTCGTACGCCACTTGTTTGTTCATAAGACCGCTCACGACCTGCCACATCACTTCCTTCTCGCGTGGCGTCAAACCACTGGCGAGCGTCTTTATGCGATTCAACGCCGCATCGGTTTTGCGACGTTCGCTATCCAGCAGTATCGCATGGTCCACCGCCTCCAGCAGATCCTGATTGATAAACGGCTTGGTGATGAAATCGGTCGCTCCCGCCTTCATGGCTCGAACGCTTGTCGGTATATCCGCGTATGCCGTCAGGAAAATTACCGGAAGCCTGCTTCCCAACGAAATCAGTTGGTTCTGAAGATCCAGTCCGGTGCCGCCTGGCATCCGGAGATCGACCACAACGCAGCCGGCAGCGCTCGTATCGGCCAACTGAAGAAACTCAACGCCGTTTGAGAAAGCACTCGCTCTCTTTTTGGTGACCATAAAGAGGTCGAGCAGCGCGCCCCGCATCTCTTCGTCGTCATCAACCACGTACACGATGGGCTCGACCGGGGCTTCCAATTTTGCCTGGACGTTATGCATGGTTCTCCCTCTACGTGCACCGATGCAGCGAAAAAACCGCTAGCACTGGCGGCACCTTTGATCGTGCGCGTCCGAGGATGGGACCACGCAGGATTGTTATGACCTATTTGCCGTCACCTTATACCATGGTTTACCCCGTAGAGAGCATAAACCTTCGTTTAGGGTCTCCTCAAAGCTGTCACAATGATCGACAGTCGATGGGGTTCAGCCACGCTAGCGAGGCGAAGGCGTCGAGTATGCGCCGGATGTGCCGGACCCTGGACTGCCAATTCGTTGGTCGAAGAACGAAACCGAATGGATCCCCGCGTTCATCATCCTCATGATCACCGGTTTATACGGCTCATAAGGACGAGTTATTCGTAGATGACGCTGGTGACGTCCCAAACCTTCCTATACGGCAACCTGCATTTGTGGCTCTCGATGCCGAGTTTGAACCGCTTCTCCAAAGGAGCCGTATCTCGTCGGAAGTGCTATCTGGGTCAACCCAAGCCTTCGTTTAATCGACCCCCCAGTGGAAACGCCTAGTATCGCACGCTTTACGTTCCATGGAGCATAATGATGAAAATCGTGGTAGTTGGCGCAAGCGGAATGATGGGGGCGAAAATTGTCCGTACCCTAGAACGGGGCGGCGAGGACGTCGTCGAAGCTTCGAGCAAGCTCGGTGTGAACGCTCTTAGTGGCGAAGGTCTTGAGGCTGCGTTCGAAGGCGCTGACGTCGTTATCGATGTCACAAATTCGGGCTCGTTTGGCGAAGGCGACGCGCTCGCCTTTTTCAAGCAGGCCGGAAAGCAAATGCTGTCCTCCGCCAAAGCCGCCGGCGTGCGCCACTACTTGGCACTGTCTGTTGTCGGCGCCGACAACCTTGTCGAAAATGACTACTTCCGGGCGAAGCTCGTACAGGAGAATCTTGTCCGGGCGTCCGGTCTGGCGCATACTATCGTGCGTTCGACACAGTTTTTCGAGTTCTTCAGCGGAATTGTGAATACCTCCGTCTTAGATGGCAACCTAAGACTGCTCGACCTGCGGCTCCAGCCGATCGCCGCCGACGAAGCAGCAACCTTTATGGCGAACATCGCCACCGCAGAGCCACGCAACTCGATTGTAGAGTTAGGAGGACCGGAGCCCACCGAACTCGTTGAGCTCGCTAGGGAACTGCTCACGGTGACAGAAGACAACCGGCCGGTCGCGATCGATCCAGCCTCACTATACTTCGGCGTATCGCTTGCTCGACAGGGCCTGCTGCCGAATCCAGGAGTGGTATCGGGAAAGCTAACGTTTCATGACTGGCTGACGCGCACGGTCTATGGGTAAGTAAGGGCGCGAACCCGGACACCGCGAGAGGGTCCGGGGCCGCTATCACGTTTCAAATGCGCATCGCGGCAGTCCTGCGGGATGCTGCAATGGCTTGTGACTGCGAGCAGGCCCAAATCGTCGACGCAAGTCCGAAAAGTGCCGGAAGGCTGACCGCCGGAAAATCTCGCACCAGAACCGAAGCTGAGCAGATTCCGACCGCAACCTCCCAAAGATGAAATGCTGCGTGCGCTATAAGCCAGAGCGTCGCCGCGGCCCAGAGTTCGAGCCGCCGCTCCAGCCTAAATATGCCAATGGTGAATGCCGCAGCAATGAAGCCCTGAATGATGCCGATATCCCGGATAAAATGCTGATTGAAGAACCCGGTATCGGTGACGCCCGGTACGAAGTAGTACCAGCCTTCAGGGTCATAGAGCATATGGATGGAAAGCCATCCAGCGAGCAGAACGTTGAACCATACCGTGGCGTAGATGCCATATTTGATCGCTTGCATTTTCGTCTCCTTCGATTAATCCGAAGAGAAAACTACCACCGCTATGGGGAGAGAACTTCCCAAACCATCGTTTAAGCCGCTGCGTAAAACGAGGAGTATCGATGCCTAAATTTTTGGCCTATGTGCCGGATGCCGAGCTTTTCGAAGCCAAGTATGCGCTCTTACAGTTTGGTACAGTTGTATCGGACGAGGCCCACTTGGTCGTGATCGATACGGAGGTGGAATTCGCGGACGTTCAAGCCGCTTTGGCGAAGGCCGATAAAGACTTCCTGTTGGTCGAGATTGGGAGCGACGGCGCCGTGGCCGGGCGCGGGAACCGGGACCTTCGCTCGGTGGTCGAACTGTTGAGGAAATAGTGACAAGCTTCAGTGCGTTGCCGTTCTTATGGACTCAATCAGTCGTTTACTCTCGATCGGTTTCGCCAAGAATGCTTCGGCCCCGTGTCTCATCGCGGTCGCACGCATCCCGTCATCTGCATAGGATGTCATGATCAGAACGGGCGGGCATTTCGTCATCGATCGCAAAATGCGCAGCATCTCAATCCCGGACATTCCGGTCATTCGCACGTCTGCAAGGATGCAATCGACGCCCTCGTGACCCTTTTGAGACAAGAATTCTTCGGCCGACTCGTAAAGCCTACTCTCGATGCCTTCCGTCTCCAAAAGGTCTTGCAGAGACTCCCGGAGATGCCGGTCGTCGTCGACGATTGCTATGGTCGTATACTTTTCTGCTGGCATGGGCTTGAGCGAACTCTTTCCTGGAAACCTCGGCTGTCCCCTGCCAGCGTCGGCATCATCTACAGATACACGTCGTATTCTTTGGAAGCCATGTCCAGTTTTTTGACGAGTTCGGCGAGCGAACCGACATGCATTTTTCTCATCATTCGGCTCCGATGGATTTTGATCATCATTTCGCTCACTGCTAATTCGTGGGCGATCTGCTTGTTCAACCTTCCCATCGCAACATGTCTCATGACCTCGCGTTCCCGAGGCGTCAGCGTCCGTATCGCGGATATGGTGATCTCGCGTTCCACTGCAGCGGCGCGCTTTGCTGCATTCAACTGAATCGCGCGGTCCGTCGCACCCACAAGTGCAGGGCGATCCAAAGGTTTCAAAAGAAAATCGCTCGCACCACGCTTCATAGCCTGGACGCTCATAGGTACCGTCGCATCACCCGTCATGAAGACGATCGGCAGCATGCATTCGATGGCGGCGAGTTGCTTTTGAATGTCGAGGCCGTTCATGCCTGGCATGTGGATATCCAGAAGAACGCACCCCGCTTTTCCGAGGTCCGCGCGCGAAAGGAAATCATCGCCGCTTCCATAAGGCATCGCGCGTATTTCCAATGACTCGAACAAATCCACCAACGACAGTCGGAGCGCTGCATCATCGTCGACGATGGAGATCGTCGGAAGGTGGGTGTCATGCTGTAGATCTGTCGGCTGCACGTCTCGCTCCTAGCTGCTTCTCAAGACGAGCATGCGCAGCGACGCAATCATAACACCGCCGATACGCACCCCCACCTATACGAAGGTTCTATGGGCTTGCAGTCGCCGTCCACCATGGTGTCTGACCTGTCACGTAACGAACCATTTGTCGGAGGCGAACCCAGGCCCGCCTCCGAACATCTCGGCTCATTTTGCCGTCGCAGCCTCTTCTATGAGTTTGGTAACCTCGCCCGGATGAGAGATCATCACGACATGAGACGCCCCATCGATCGCAACAGTTCTCTTGGACTTGGCGCGTTCCGCCATCCACCTCAGAGTAACCGGCGGAATGTTTTTGTCAGCTTGACCGTATACAAACCAGGACGGAATCGTTTGCCAGGCCGCTTTTGGAGCTGGCTCCGCTAATGCGGTGTCAGTGATAGGGCGCTGAGCTACCGCCATCAGGCGTGCGGTGGTACGTGGCACGTCGGCCGCAAACTGTTCCGGAAATTTCTTTTGGTCGATATATAGATCTTTTGCCCCGCTAGGTAGCGCAACCGGCTCTGCAAGTGTCGGGCCGAGAGTGCTGCCAGGGTTTTTACCGGACAGTGCGACCGCGGACTCCCCAGGCTCCGGTGCAAAGGCCGCCACAAAAACGAGTGCCTTCACGTTCGATGCAGAAGTGGCTGCGTCACTGATCACCGAGCCGCCGTAGGAATGTCCAACGAGCACGACGGGTGTCTTTATGCCTCTCAGGATGCCGGCCACGTAGGCTCCATCGCTCGTAACGCCGCGCAGGGGATTGGCGACGGCCAGCACCGGGTACCCATCCTTTTCAAGGCGGGAGATGACATGGTTCCAGCTCGAGGAATCGGCAAAAGCGCCATGGACAAGCACAATTGTCGGCTTAATTGTCTCTGCATGGACGGAGAGAGACGTCGCTGCAGACAACGCTGCAGCGGCGAGAAGTTTGGCGCTCTTACGCATTTGGATTCCTTTTGATCACCTGAAACAAACTGGGCTAGCCGCTTGCAGACGAACGTCAGGAGCGACCCGTCGAGAAATCGACTTCGTCACGAACGGCGGCTATCTATTCTGCTTCCACGCAGGGGCTCCATTCAACCCAAACGTAAGTATGTGACTTCCGGCGAACGAGCGTAGGTGGCTTTATCGAGCAGCGCCTGTCAGCCTGGTGTATGCACTGGTCGGACAGCAGCCATGCCGGCCCCACGAGTTCGACCGTGCATATGGAGAACACTCTGCGCCAGCTTTGCCTGTTCTATCGGATTTTTGCCGGCGTCATACGGCCGTGACTTGCCATGCTCTCCATATCGGAGACCGACCCGACAATCATTCAAAGTTATTTTTTGCGATGCAAGTAAGGGCCGAACTAATATATCGCGGCGTCCCGTGGGGAGTTGCTATTCTCAAGGAAGGAAACGGACGGGATATCAGCCGTCCAGGCGGGCCTCGGGACCGGATGTCTCATCAGACCTGTAAATTACTGACATTCGCTCACAGTCGGTCAAATCGACCCGGGGACCGAATATAAAAGAAGACCGACGCAAAGTTCCGCGTCGGCCCCTTCGTCCTTTTCAACTCAGGCCAGCGACATGCCGCCGTCGACAATCAGTTCGACACCATTAACGAAGGTACCCTTCGCTGCCAGGAACAGAGCGGCCTCCGCCAGCTCCTCTGGCCGCCCCATCCTTCCGGCCGGGATCAGGTCAGCCATGTGCGCTTCGAATCCTGGGCGATCTGCTTCGGCGATACCGAGCTTCGTCAGGATTTCTGTCTCCACCGGTCCTGGGCTTAGGACGTTGACGCGGATGCGTCGTTCCTTGAACTCAATCGCCCAATTGCGGGCGAAGGCTGCCATCGCGGCCTTTGATCCTGCATATAGTGTGTGCTGGGGTAAGATTTTGGTAGCCGCCAGCGAGCTTGTCACGATGATGTTCCCTCCGTCACGGATCAGGGGCGAGATGGCCTGGACCCCGAAGAAAACGCCTCGGGTGTTGACGGCGAAATGCTCGTCGTATCCGATTTCGGAAACCGCTGCTGAAGCCTCGAGCTTGATGATGCCGGCGTTCGCGAAATATACGTCGACGCCTCCAAACCACTTACCGACGCTATCAGCGAGACGCTGGTGAAAATCATTTGCTGCAACGTCGCCGCAGACGCCGACAGCACCGTGTCCGATTTCTTTTACCGCCAGGTCGAGCACCTCCTGTCGACGACCAGTGATGACGACTTGGGCCCCCTCCTTAGCAAAGAGCTTGGCGGTTGCCTTGCCGATCCCGCTATTGCCTCCAGTTATAATTGCTACTTTATCGTCGAGTAATCGCATTGATATTTATCTCCGTTCTGATTTCGGAGAAATACGACTTGGGCTGTCGCCGCATTAGCCCCCTGAGCGGCACATAAGGTATTCCTCGTCCATTATAATGTGCGTCGGGGTGGCGATTCTCGGCCGCTGAACATGGATGACGTGAAGTGAAGGCTAAGGCCTTGTCAAAGCCGGCAAACACCGCATCGTCAAGGGGCTGGCCGGAGCAAATCAAACTCTCCGCAATCCCGGGCGCAGGAGCGTGCTTCCGTGCTGCGCGGCATCCTCTCCGTTCACCCAAACCGAATGTGGGGTTGGTCTATCCCACGGAAATGCGTTATTTTGGCCCGCATGGCGAAGCTTTTGGGGAAGGTCTGTTATGTCAGAAATCCATCTAGGCAAGAACCCGCCAGGGCCAAAAAAGGCTCCCGGTGCGATCGGATGGATCGCTGCCAGACTTCAGACGCCGTTCGTCATCACCTTCGCCGCCGTAATCGCAGGTACCGCGGTCGCGTGGTCCACACACACTCTCTTGGGACTACTGTGTCCGCTAGTGGCCGCATTCGTTGTCTCTGATGACCGCCTTAGAGAGATTTTTCGACCCTTCTTGTGCTTTGGATTCGTTGTTTCTTTAGTTATAGCGGGAGCTCAGCGAGATGCTGCAGCGGCGTCTTTGACGTGGTCCGCCGTCGCCCTATTCGGTTTATCGTTTCTGGTCTGCGAAGCGATCCGGGCCAAGGCCATGCGAGCGGTTCAAGCGAGCGACCCTACGCTAGCTAAACCGTCAGGGGTGGGGGAAGACCGAGACGTCCATCCCTCGCTCGGCATCGTTCACCCCGAAGACCGTGCGGCGGCGTCACACGCTGCCGCGTATGCTTTTTGGACCGGCGTCCCACAGGTTTTCAAATACAGGCAGCGTCAAAGCAACGGACAATATCGCTGGACGGAGATGAAAGCCGAACCAGGCTATGGGGTCAGCGTAAACGTCGATCCGATGGTATCCGATCCAGACGAGCGGTGGCTGAAGATGGGACCGGTCGGAGAGACTGCGGAAGCAATCCGGGCGGCCAAGGTCATTGAAAGCTTGTACGGCAAAGCATGGGCGCTGAACGCGGAAGCGCAGTTCACCTACGTCACTCCGTCTGGCCAGGTAGCGATCGGCATGGCGCTCAATGATTTGAATCGACCGTTGAGCGACAAGCGATTTATTGATGGTGGAGACAATGGCTGGAGCTTGGGAGTGCATCCGGACGATTATCCGCGCGCGGCCGAGACATTTCGGCACTCCCTCAGAACGGGCGAACATTGGCATATCGAGTATCGAATGTTGAGAACGACGGGGCTTTATGTATGGCACAGGATCGCCGCCTGCCCTACCACCGATCCTTCTGGCCGCATCACCGGCTGGTATGGCACCTCGATCGACATTGATGTGTACAAGCGAACGGAAAGTGCACTCCGCGAAAGCGAGCGCTCTCTACGCCAATTGATCGAGACCGTCCCGGCCCTCATCTGGTGCACAGCTGAGAACGGTGAGCCAATCTACTTCAGCCAGCAGTTTCGCGATTTTCTTGGGTTCGACGTCGATCAAAGAGATGTCGAGGGCAAAAAGCGGCTGACGGTCGTACTTGACGCGATCGTTCATCCCGACGAGCGCCCTGCCCTAGAGCAGACCTTCCTCACTGCATTGACGACAGGTACGTCCTTTGCATTCAAGCACCGGATGCGCCGTTTCGATGGTCAATTTCGTTGGGTTGAGATGCGTGTTGCGGCAATGCGGAAGGAGGATGGCACCATCGTCCAATGGAATGGCGTGTGCTTCGATATTGAGGATCAGGTTCGCTCCCAAGAGCAACTACGGCGAGCCCATGAAAAATACACCCGCGCGAGCCAAGCGGCTAGTCTGGCTGAACTTTCGGCGTCCATCGCACATGAAGTTGGTCAACCGCTTGCCGCGCTGGTATCAAGCTCCGATGCGTGTGAGCGCTGGCTAAGCAGCGATCCACCCAACCTCGAACGGGCAAAAGTGGCACTGGATCGTGTAACCCGAAGCGCTGCAACAGCGGTAGAAACGGTAAAGCGTGTGCGTGCGCTGTTCAGGCGTACTGACGAGTCTCGCGAGACCGCGGCATTGGCCGAGCTTATACTTGAAGCACGTGATCTGCTTGCGGAGGAGGCCTCTCGACGGCACACCGTCATGTCTATCGATATCAACGCACATCTTCCACTCGTGGCAGTGGACCGAGTGCAGATTCAGCAGGTGCTCACCAATCTGATTAGAAATGGGCTTGAGGCTATGGATTTGCCCATTGAAGGAAAGCGGCTAAGCCTCACTGCCTATCGCTTCGAAGAATCAGTCCGGGTGGACGTCAGCGATGTCGGACCGGGCGTAGAATATCCGGAACGCGTTTTCGAACCGTTCTTTACGACAAAGGGAGAACAGGGGATGGGGATGGGGATGGGGATGGGGATGGGCCTTGCAATCTGCCGCTC